>SAMEA104315421__coassemble_460_pt1 | contig 148152 bp, 122 predicted proteins | sample SAMEA104315421__metabat2_low_PE_015 | metagenome-assembled genome bin SAMEA104315421 (sample SAMEA104315421) | gut metagenome | biome: Monkey gut; feature: monkey-associated habitat; material: faeces | place: China | collected 2013
AAGGTATAAGTTTTATTGAAATTTGCCAAATTAATAGGCAAACATCTAATACACAAGCAGCCCGATGACTCCGGCAGCGAGAAGAAGTGCGATGGGCCCGACTTTTTTGGTGTAGGCGAGTAAGAATGATGCCGCGAACATTGTCCAGGCTTTCCAGTCAGGGAAATTCTCGGAGATAATGCTGATGTCCAGAGAGTTCCACCCGAAATTTATTCTGAGTATGAGAATGAGCGCGGCGGCCCCTATCATGCCTGCCACCACCGGTTTCAACCCCGTCATGACAGAGACGAACACCGGGTGGTCGTGGAATCGGTTGAATACTTTTATGATAGCGAAGAACAGTATGAATGACGGCAGCACCAGGGCCAGCGTGGTGGATGCGGAGCCGAGAACGGCCAAAAGGTTGCCGTATCCGGCATCGTGCATTACCTGATAGCCGACGTAGGTGGCACAGTTGATGCCGATTGGCCCGGGGGTGGACTGGGAAATGGCCACGATATCAGTAAACGCTTGCTCGGTTATCCATGCATGATTATGCACAACCTCGGCCTGGATGAGCGACAGCATCGCACCTCCGCCACCGAAATTGAAGAGGCCGATTATGAAGAAAGTTGCAAACAACTGCCAAAGCAAAAGACCCATCATTTCCTCCTTTTGCTTGATATGGCAATTCCCGACGCCACAAAGATGGTTACGAGAATAATCCATATGGGTGATACTTTCATGAATGCCACGGCGAAAAGAGTGACTGCGGCAATCAGCCATGCCCACCATGTCTTGCATCCTGATTTGGCCATATTGGCTGCGGGTACGAGAATAAGGGCTACAGCTACGGGCCTTACGCCCTGGAATATGCTCGCTATTACCTTGTTGTCTTTGAAAGAAGTGAATGCCATGGCGATGGCGAGTATGATCACAAATGACGGAAGTACGGCTCCGACAGAAGCCACGATGCTGCCCTTTAGACCGGCGAGTCTGTAACCGCTGTATATAGCCATGTTCACGGCAAGAAGTCCCGGTGCGCTTTGTGCCAGAACCACAATATCCTGGAGATCTTCCTCGGATATCCATTCCCTTTTGGTGAGTTCTTTCTCTATCAGAGGAATCATTGCGTAGCCTCCGCCGATAGTGAACGCTCCCATCTTGAAGAAAATCAAAAATAGCTGTGTGAGGCTTACGCTCTTGTCCATAACATTCTTATAACCGGTCTCCTGCGCCACAATTACAGATTGTAGTATTTTGACAATATCCAATAGAACAGCCTTCGCGGGAGAATTGCCTTGGCCACGACCGAAAGTTTCTGAAGAGGTGAGGCAATTATATAGCTGTAGTGCGGAGATTTCTTGCGGATTATTCTGGATACCCTGTCTGCCAGAAACTCCGGTTTCAGTCCCGTCATCTCATCTTTTTCGATGCCCTTGAGGGAACGTTCATAAGACGGGTATGCCATAGCGGCCCCGGAGCCGGCCACGCATTTGCGCTGGGCTGTAAAGTTGGTGGAAAAGTCACCCGGCTCTATCACCACCACCTTGATACCGAACTCTTTCACTTCCAGCCTCAGGGCCTCGCAATACCCTTCGATAGCGTATTTCGATGCAGAGTACAGGCCCTGGTAAGGCAATCCGATGAGTCCGCCTATCGAGCTGAAACAGATTATTTTGCCATATTTCTGCCTGCGCATCTGAGGCAGGACGAAGTGCAGAAACCTTACCATTCCCATCCAGTTGACGTCCATTTGGCGGGACGCATCTTCGAGGCTGCTGAATTCGAGCGGCCCCCCGATACCCATGCCGGCATTGTTGATGAAGACGTCAATGCGTCCTTCCGTGTCTATGACCTGTCGGACTGCGGCTTCGACCTGAGCGTCGTCTGTAACTTCCGCAGTGATATAAGTAACTCCCGGGATATGTTCCACCTCTTTTCTGTGTGTACCATACACCTTGTGTCCTTCAGAGGACAGTTTCGCGGCCATGGCCTTGCCGAAGCCCGAAGTTATGCCGGTTATGAGAATGACCATGCTATGCTATCACCTCCAGTTCTTTGAAAATGTCCGTAAGTTTCTCCACGGCCTCGTCCACCTGCTCACAGGTGTGGGTGGCCATAAGTGCAAATCTTATGAGTACGTCTTTTTCCGGTACCGCCGGTGCGATTACCGGAGTGATGAATACTCCTTTTTCGTATGCCAGACGCACGATTTTCATCGCTTTTATGGTATCTCTTACAAAGAGCGGGATGATAGGGGACTGTGTGTGTCCGGTGTCGAATCCTCTCTCTTTGAATGCTTTCTGTGCATGAAGCGTGACTTTCCACAGATTTTCTCTGCGCTCCGGCTCTTCGAGCATTATATCCAGAGCTTTTGATGCGGCTGCTACTGCGGCAGGTGTCATGGAAGCGCTGAAAATAAGGCTTCTTGAGTTGTGCTTGAGGTAATTTATGACGGTATCGTCTCCGGCAATGAAGCCTCCCAGAGAGCCGAAACTCTTGGAGAACGTGCCCATAATGAGATCCACCTTGTCGGTGAGGCCGAAGTGACTGGCAGTCCCGGAGCCGTTTTTGCCTATGACGCCCAGACCGTGCGCGTCATCTATCATAAGGGAAGCATTGTACTTTTCGCACAGCTCCACCATTTTTGGAACAGGAGCAATGTCTCCTTCCATAGAATAAACTCCATCCACGACAATCAGCTTGGGTGCATCGGACGGAACCAGCTTGAGCTTGGATTCCAGGGCATCCATGTCATTGTGTGCGAATTTGCGAATCTCGGCAAATCCCAGCCTGCTTCCGTCTATTATGCAGGCATGGTCAAGGGCATCGAGGAATGTGTATCCTCCTCTGAACCCAAGGCAACTTACGACCCCGAGGTTTACCTGAAATCCGGTGCTGTATGTCACTGCTGCATCTTTGCCTACAAATTTTGCAAGTTTGGCTTCGAGCTCTTCATGGATGTCAAGAGTTCCGTTCAGGAAACGGCTGCCTGAGCAGCTTGTCCCGTATTTTCTGATTGCTGCGACGGCTGCTTCTTTGAGCCGTGGGTCGTCTGAAAGTCCGAGATAGGAATTTGACCCGAACATAAGGACTTTTGACCCGTCAGCCATGGTGACCACAGGATCCTGCCCTGAAGCTATAGGTCTGTAATAGGGATAAACCCCCATGGCCTTAACTTCTTGAGGAAGTGTGTACTGGCTGCAAATTTCGTTTAAGATTCCACTCATCACGAAAAGGTTTTTTGGTTTATGTACAAGTCGCAAATATATAAAAAATCTTATAAATGCTCCGAGATGACATAGGCTGTGCTCCATGCGGCCTGAAGATTGAACCCGCCGGTTACGGCGTCTATGTCCAGAACTTCTCCTGCGAAATGCAGCCCGGGGTATCTCTTGCTTTCCAGAGTGGCCGGATTCACTTCGCTCAAGGCCACACCGCCGCATGTGACGAATTCTTCCTTAAATGCCGCGCGCCCTGTAATGGCCTCTTCGTCGGCGGTAATAGTGGATATGAGTTTGTTGAGGGGCTTGCCGCCGAGATCTTGCCATCTTGATTCTGTTTTGATGCCGGCTTTTCCGCACAGATGAGCCCAAAGCCTTGATGTCAAGTGCGATAGCCCGATGCTGCTTATATGCTTGCGGGGGTTGTCTTTTGCGATGCGGCTCAATTCTTCCCGAATCCGCTCCTCTCCGGTTCCTCCCCAATTGATTGTCAGGGGTGCCTTGTATTGGTGCTCGTACAGGTAGCGGGCTGCATATGAGGACAGTTTCAGCGCTGCCGGTCCGCTTAGTCCCCAGTCCGTAACGAGAAGAGTACCTTCAGAGCAGAATTTGCTTCCTGGGATGTTGAGCCTGACATTTGGAACGACCGTGCCCATAAGTGTCTTTAGGTCTTCATCCTGAATTCTGAACGTGAAAAGTGAAGGGACTGTGTTCGTTATCTCGATGTCTTCAGGCAGCAGTTTTCTCAAAAAGCCGGAATTGCTTCCTCCGATACACAGGATTACTTTGTCGAAGGTGAGTTCGGCCCCATCCTGGAGTATGACCTGGAACGCGCCTTCTTCCGGAACAATGCCGGTCACGCGCATTCCGCATTTGCACTGCACCCCCTCTTCTCTCATCAGCGTGCGCAGGCAATTTACAATCTGCATCGCGTCCTGCGAGCATGGGAACACACATCCGTCCTCCTGCGCCGTGAAACGGATGCCTTCTTTGCCAAACCATGCCAGAAGGTCGTCCTGGGAGAATTCTTTCAGGAGACGTTTCATCAGAGAACCGCCTCTTGGATAGACTTCCTTTATGCTGCGCACATGTTCGAATGTGTTGGTGATGTTGCATCTTCCGCCGCCGGTAAGAGACAGCTTTGCCATCGGGGAGGCTCCGGCTTCCAGAACCGTCACGCTCCAGTCCGGATGTCTGCGTTTGACGGATACTGCACAGAAACAGCCGGCAGCCCCGGCTCCAAGTATGGCTACGGACCTCATAAGCAATGTCTTTTTATGGCGCAAAAATACGCAAAATCGCAAAAAAATGCGTATGTTTGTTATTTGGAAAAAAACATTGCATTATATATGTACAGAACCAATACTTGTGGAGAGCTCAGGCTCTCGGACAAAGGGAAGAAAGTAACCCTTGCGGGCTGGGTGCAGAAATCTCGAAAACTTGGCGGAATGACGTTTATCGACCTGCGTGATCGCTATGGTATAACACAGCTTGTAGTTGAAAGCGATGCGGAGTCGGACCTTGTCGCCGTGGCTGCGTCTCTCGGACGTGAATATGTGATTCAGGCCACTGGAGAAGTGGTGGAGCGTTCTAGCAAAAATGTTAAGATTCCAACCGGTGAGATAGAGATCAAACTTGAGCACATCAATATACTTAACAAGTCTGTTACACCTCCGTTCACAATCGAGGAAGACAGTGACGGTGGTGAGGATCTCCGGGCAAAGTACCGCTACCTCGATCTTCGCAGGCCGCCTCTTCAGAGGGCGCTCGCCTTGCGTCACCGTTTGGCGCAGGAGATTCGTACCTATTTGGATTCCAAGGGATTTATGGAGATTGAAACTCCGTATCTTATAAAGTCCACTCCTGAAGGAGCCCGTGATTTCGTGGTGCCTTCCCGTATGAATCCAGGTACGTTCTATGCTCTTCCTCAGTCTCCTCAGACATTCAAGCAGTTGCTGATGGTGTCAGGGTATGACAGATACTTCCAGATAGTGAGGTGCTTTCGTGATGAGGATCTTCGGGCCGATCGTCAGCCGGAGTTTACCCAGATCGACTGCGAGATGAGCTTTGTGGAGCAGGAAGACGTGCTGGAAACTTTCGAGGGAATGATGCGTCAGATGTTCAAAAATGCGCTCGGCGTGGATATCCCTAATCCTCTTCCGAGGATGAGATGGTACGATGCTATGGATAAGTATGGCTCGGACAAGCCGGATATCCGTTTCGGAATGGAAATCAACGATATCAGTTCCGTTGTGAAGGGGTGTGGATTCAGCGTATTTGACGGTTCCGAGTATGTGGGTGCCATTTGTGTCAAAGGATGCGCAGAGTACACGCGCAAGCAATTGGATGAACTCACCGAATGGGTTAAACGTCCGCAGGTGGGAGCCAAGGGGCTTGTATATGTCAAATTCAACGCGGACGGCAGCATAAAGTCAAGTGTGGACAAGTTCTTCTCGCCGGAGAAACTTTCTGAAGTGGGGGCTGCATGTGGCGCCGAAAAGGGAGATTTGCTCCTTGTTCTTTGTGGACCTAAGCGCAAGACACAGACTCAGCTCGGCGTGCTTCGTATAGAACTTGGCAACCGTTTGGGATATCGTGATCCTCATGTATTCGCTCCATTGTGGATTGTGGATTTCCCTCTTCTCGAATGGAGCGAGGAGGACCAGAGGTTCTATGCCATGCACCATCCGTTCACGGCTCCTAAGCCGGAGCACGAAAAGTGGTTCTATTCAGATAAGAAGGAGGATTTGGAGAGAGTTTGTGCCAACGCATACGATTTTGTGCTGAATGGAACGGAACTTGGCGGAGGATCGATACGTATTCACGATGCCTCCATGCAGAGCCGTATGTTCGAAGTGCTCGGCATCAGCAAGGAAGACGCGGAATATAAGTTTGGCTTCATTATCAATGCGTTCAAGTTCGGTGCGCCTCCTCATGGAGGATTGGCATTCGGCTTTGACCGTGTATGCGCGCTTTTCGGAGGGCAGGAAACCATCAGGGATTATATAGCATTCCCGAAGAACAATCAGGGACGGGACGTGATGATAGATTCTCCTTCCAAGATTGACGATTCGCAGATGCAGGAACTTTTCCTTGCTTCCACATACGAAGAGAAATAGACAGGAAAAGCAGTGAGAATCAAACTGAAATATGACTTGAGTTCGCAGAACACTTTCCGGATGAAGGTGTCCTGCGAGTGTTTTGTGGAGTATGAGAACGTCAAAGAGCTTGAGGGCCTTAACTTTGACAAGTTGCCAAAGCCTCTGCTTCACATTGGAGAAGGCAGCAATTTGCTTTTTACCCGGGATTTCCCCGGCACGGTACTGCACTCCAACATAGAATTCATCAAGTATGTGGATGTTGGATTCGACGAGGTTCCGGTCATGGTGGGAGCCGGTGTGAGCTTTGATAATTTCGTGGAGGAGACATGCCGTCATGGGCTATGGGGTGCTGAGAATTTGTCCCTGATTCCGGGTGAAGTCGGAGCTGCGGCCGTGCAGAATATCGGAGCATACGGTGTGGAGGTGAAGGATATCATTTCGGGGGTTGTGTGCTTTGATTTGAAAGAGCGGAGGAAAGTGAGATTTACGGCAGCGGAGTGCAGGTACGGGTACAGAAGCTCAATGTTCAAGGAAGAGGAGAACAAGGGCCGGTATATCGTTACCAGCGTACTTTTCAGGCTCAGCCGCAAACCTGTACCCAGAACGGAATACAAGGGAGTCCTGGAGGCTCTTGCAGGAAACGAGCCGTCGAGCCCTATGGATGTGCGTGAGGCTATAATCAAGCTCAGAAGAAAGAAGCTTCCGGATCCTGCTGAAATTGGCAGCGCCGGCAGTTTTTTCAAGAATCCGGTAGTGAGTGCAGAGCAGTTTGCCGCCATTTCTCCGGACGGAAGCGCTCCGCATTATGTGCTCCCGGACGGCAGTGTTAAAATTCCTGCCGCCTGGATGATAGAGAGTTGTGGCCTCAAGGGTGAATCCGAGGGCGGCGCTCAAATATATGAGAACCAGCCGCTTGTGATAGTTAATGCAACCGGGAAGGCTACTTCTGAGGATGTGCTTTCTTTGGAAAGAAAGATTATTGATGCGGTGAAGTCCCGCTTCGGAGTGGAACTTCATCCTGAAGTGGAACATGTTTGAGAATAGTATATGAGTTCATTTGTGATAGAAGGCGGACATCGTCTGAGCGGTGAAATACAGCCTCAGGGAGCCAAGAATGAGGCTTTGGAGGTGATAAGTGCCGTTCTGCTTACCGCTGAGCCTGTCACGATCTCCAATATTCCTGAAATACTGGACGTAAAGAATCTCATTGCCTTGCTTGAAAGCATGGGGGTCGCAGTGCAGCGACTCGAGAAAGGGAAGTACCGTTTCACGGCCGGTCATGTGAATGAGTTTTACATACGCAGTCAGGAATTTGTACGGAGTTGTGCCAGACTAAGAGGCTCTGTAATGGTTGTCGGACCTCTGTTGACCCGTTTCGGACAAGCTTATTTCCCGAAGCCGGGCGGAGACAAGATCGGCCGCCGCCGTGTGGATACGCACATTGACGGCTTTATGAAGCTCGGGGCCAAGTGCGCGTATGATACGGACAAGCATGCTTACAGTCTTTCTTCCGGCAGAAGCATGCGCGGATGCTATATGCTTCTTGATGAAGCCTCGGTTACGGGAACGGCAAACATCGTGATGGCCGCGACTCTCACGCAGGGCGTTACGACCATATACAACGCGGCTTGTGAGCCGTATATACAGCAGCTTTGCAAGATGCTGGTGTCCATGGGTGCGGATATAAAGGGAATAGGGTCCAATCTGCTTACCATCACCGGAGTGGAAAGTCTTCACGGGACGGAGCATACGGTGCTTCCGGATATGATTGAAGTCGGGTCATTTATCGGCATGGCTGCCATTACGCAGAGTGAGCTCACCATTAAAAACGTCTCATGGGACAATCTTGGCATCATACCGGAGAGTTTTTGCCGTCTTGGAGTCAAGCTTGAACAAAGAGGAGATGACATATACGTTCCTTCCCAGGACAGTTACGAGATAGAATCCTTTATCGACGGATCTATAATGACATTGGCGGATGCTCCATGGCCGGGTCTGACTCCTGACCTTCTGAGTGTGATGCTTGTGGTGGCTACGCAATGTAAGGGCAGTGTGCTGATACATCAGAAGATGTTCGAGAGCAGGCTCTTCTTCGTGGACAAGCTCATAGACATGGGTGCGCAGATTATCCTGTGCGATCCTCATCGTGCCGTGATTATAGGTCATGACCATAAGATGTCGCTGCGTGCAGGCAAAATGACTTCTCCGGACATTCGTGCCGGTATTGCGATGCTTCTGGCCGCAATGTCCGCCAAGGGTACTTCCATTATTGACAACATAGAGCAGATAGATCGCGGATATGAAGATATAGAGTCCCGACTCAATGCTCTGGGAGCCAATATTCAGAGGCAATGATACAGGTTTTGAAATTCGGCGGCAGTTCGGTCGCCAACGCCACAAGAATCTCCGGAGTGCTGGATATTGTCTCCGGGGCCTTGCTCAAAGGGCGTGTCGTGCTGGTGTGCTCTGCTGTAAGCGGGGCTACGGATGCTCTTATAGAAATAGGCAAATGTGATGACGAGAGCCTACGGAATTCGTTGATAGACAATCTTCACGAGAGGCATCGCGAGATAGTACGCAGGCTGTTTACCGGATCGGAACGGCAGAAGATGCTGTCTGATGTGGAGGCCGTCATTGAAGAGTTGCGTTCAGCCCGAAGGGAAGACTGTGTGTGTTACGGCGAAATCCTGTCCACTAAAATAATAGCTTTCAAGTGTCTGTGCGACGGTGTGGCCGCCCGATGGTGCGATTCCCGAAAACTGATCAGATGCATTGGCGGGGAGGTGTCCCGGGGATTGAGCTACTCCGCCATCAAATCTGAAATTGAAGCTTTCCCGGATGTGAAGTTGTTTGTCGCCCCGGGGTTCATAGCCTCTGATATTGACGGCGGGATGACAACGCTCGGACGGGGCGGCTCCGATTACAGTGCGGCTCTGTTTGCTGCGGCTCTTTCCGCTGACAGCCTTGAAATCTGGACGGATGTTCCCGGTATCATGACGGCCAATCCTAAAGTTGTGTCAGCAGCGCAGACAATCGACAACCTGTCATACTCCGCTGCTTTGAGTCTTGCATCTGCCGGAGCTAAAGTGCTTTATGCCCCGACGGTAAATCCGGCGATGGAAGCCGGGATAGCCATAAACATACGCAACACGTTTGATCCGCAGCATCCGGGAACCGTGATTAGCGACAAGACTCCTTCTCTCAAGGAGAAATGGTGCGGTGTGACGAGTCTGGATACGGAAGGCGACGTGTCGGTGCTGTGTCTTGTCGGAGAGTCCGTGTCAAGCAGGCGTTCCGCTTCAGGAAGGATAGTCTCCGCGTTGGAGGAAGCCGGCATAAAGTCTCTTGGTGAGGTTACGGGTGAGGGTCCGGTGTTTTATGTGAAGGTTCGGACCATGGTTGTGCGAGAGGCCGTTTCCGCTGTGCATCGGGAGTTCTTCGAGTCCAGGGCCATCAGTGTGATAAATGTCTTTATCGCCGGTTATGGTGCTGTGGGTAAGGAACTTGCTTCCATGATTGAGTGTAGTGCCGGCAGGGTTGCCGAACGTCTGGGAAAGACTATAAGAATCGTAGGCGTCGCCAACAGCAGGCGCTTTGTGATAGACATGAGGGGAATCCCGTCCTCGGATATCGGTCTTAGGCTCGCGGAAGGGGAAGATGCGGCAGCGGATGCATATATTGATGCTGTCTGCTCTGTCTCTCCGCGAAGAGCGATTTTCGTGGACTGTACGGATGACGAAAGATTATACCTGAAATACGATCAGTTGTTGAGGGCCGGCTTGAATATAGTTACTTCCAATCGCCGTTCTTTGGCCGTTCCGTATGTGCAGTATGCTGCTCTTAAGTCTTCTGCGCGTGAAAACGGTGCGTTCTTCCGATATGACACCACTGTCGGCAATTCGATGCCGGTGCTTGAGTCTATAGCCGGAGGCGCCAATTGCAGTGACAGCATAGAATCCATAGAAGCCGTGATTTCGTGTACGATGAACTATATCATCACGGGATACGACGGGCGTCGAAGCGACAGTTTCGCCACTATTTTACGCAGGGCGCAGGACGACGGACTTACGGAAAAAGATCCCCGTGTTGACCTTGGTGGCAGGGACGTGCTTCGCAAGCTGCTTATCCTCGCCAGAGAGGCATCCATTCCTTTGGAAGAGAGTGATGTGGAGATAGAGCCAATGCTCGGCAGGGAATTTTTTGACTGTGACGTGGATGAGTTTTATCGCTTGCTTTCGGAGAGAGAACCGGTATTTGAGCATAAGGAAGAGGAGCTTGACGCAATGGGCAAACGACAGCGTTTTGTCGCGTCCCTGCGTAAGGATCCTTCGGCGCGGCTTGGTTATAGGGCAGAGATTAAAATGCGTCTTGTGGATGCCGAGAGTCCTTTCTATCATATCAGCGGCACTGAAAATGTAATAGTCATACGCAGTGAGTATTCGGCTCCGCTTGTGATAAAAGGTGCCGGAGAGGGGACAAGGCTTGCGGCTATAGGTATAATTCGAGATATTCTCCTTTAGTATGGAACAGTTTCTGAAAATGCTTTCATTCGATTCCACTTCCGGCAGGGAGCGGGATTTTGCTCTGTGGCTCGCTTCGGAGTTGCAGGCGGATTCCGTACGTATCGATGAAGTGGGTGACGGAAGCTTGAATCTGCTGCTGAGCTGGGGCGTACCGAAGGTGGTTTTCTGTACTCACGTCGATACGGTGCCGCCGTATATCGCGCCTTCTGTCTGTGGCAAAGAAATACGCGGAAGGGGAAGCTGTGATGCCAAAGGTCAGATTTATTCGATGTATCGTGCCTGTCGGAGTCTTGCCGATATGGGGCGTACGGGATTCGCTCTGCTGCTTCTGAGCGGAGAGGAGACCGGCTCTTTCGGTGCCAAGGCGTTTGCCAAAACTGATTTCAGGGCTCCATATCTCGTGGTGGGGGAGCCTACGGACAATTGCATGGTATCGGCCTCCAAAGGGACCAAGTCATTTGATCTGAGTTTTGTGGGGGAGGCGTTCCATTCAGGCTATCCGCAGTACGGGCGCAGTGCTGTGGATATGTTTGTGGAGTTTATGAATTCGCTTCGCTCTGAAGGGTTTCCAAAAGATGAGCTTCTTGGCGACACGACTTGGAATATAGGTCTTCTGCACAGTGACAATCCACAGAATATTCTTAGCCCAAGGCTTGACTGCCGATTGTATTTCAGGACGACGTTCGCTTCTGATGCGGCAGTGAGCGATTATATGCTGCGCTGTGCATCAGACTGTCTGAAGGTAAGCGCAAGGGGAGGAGACAGCCCTCTGAGGTACCACACTATCCCCGGAATTCCTTCCAAGACCGTATCGTTCGGAAGTGATGCGCCGCATCTTACCAACTTCGAGCATAAGATGATATGCGGTCCGGGATCCATCACGGTGGCTCACCGGGACGATGAACATATAATGACCGATGATATTGACAAGGCCGTAAAACAATATATTGCGATATATGAAAGTTGTAATTAGCGGATATGGGAAAATGGGACACATGGTGGAGTCGTCTCTTTTGAAACATGGGATCGAACTTGCCTGTGCCACTGAAGATGTCTGTGCCGTTCCGGATGCACTTGCTGCTGACTGCGTGTGCATAGATTTCACCACACCGGAAGCGTTCCGGCAGAACTATCCTGTGCTTGCACGCAAATTCAAGGCGGTGGTCGTGGGAACTACCGGATGGTATGATATAAAGGCAGAGGTTTTTGACGCTTTTCGCGAGGCCGGGACCACGCTTGTATGGGCGTCCAATTTCTCTATAGGAGTGAATGCTCTTTTTGCTGCGGTCCAGCGGGCTTCGGACGTGCTGAAGAACCACGGGTATGTTCCTAAAGTGGACGAGACACATCACATTCATAAGCTTGATGCGCCAAGCGGTACGGCTAAGAGCCTGGGGAATATCGTGGAGATGCATCTTGGACAAACCCCCGAGATAGAATCCCACCGTGTAGGCGAGGTTCCGGGGATACATACCGTGAGCTTCCTTTCGGATGTGGATAAACTGACATTTACCCATGAGGCGTTTTCCAGAGAAGGATTTGCTGAAGGTGCGGTCTATGCCGCAACGCTTGCAGACAGCATGAACGGCGTGCATGAATTTAAAGATTTGATATTATGAGCAGACTTTTTCTTAAAGGGTGCGGTACGGCACTTCTGACGCCGTTCAAAGGGACGGAAGTTGACTATGACGCATACAGAAAATGTGTGCTTCGTCAAGTGGATGCCGGGGTGCATTTTCTCGTTCCTTTGGCGACTACCGGCGAAACTCCGACCCTTAGCCGGGAGGAGAAGAAGCGTCTGCTTGAAATCACAAGAGAGTGTTCCGGCGGCCTTCCTCTTGTCGTGGGATGCGGTTCCAATTCACTTGCAGCGACACTTGAAAACATCTCTCTCGTGGAGAAGGATGCGGATGCCCTGCTTGTGGTGGTGCCGTTTTATAACAAGCCGACACAGGAAGGTCAGTACCAATATTTCAAGGCGGTGAGTGAGGCTACGGACCTTCCGATAGTCATGTACAATGTACCTGGACGTACCGGAGTTAACATGAGCGCAGAGACATGTTTGCGCCTGGCGAAGGATTGTCCGAATATAATCGCCACCAAAGAGGCATCCGGCAATTATTCTCAGGTCAGTGACATACTGCGTTCTGCTCCGGAAGGGTTTTCCGTCTTGAGCGGAGACGACGATATGACGCTTGCCTTTATGGCCACGGGAGCGCAAGGGGTGATCAGTGTGGCTTCCAACATAGCTCCTGCTGAAGTTTCGGGACTGGTTGTTTCCATGCTTTCCGGAGATATCGATTCTGCAAGAGCCCTTCATCACTGTCTGTCTCCTCTTTTTAAGGCTTGCTTCGTGGAGTCCAACCCTATTCCTGCCAAAGCCGCAATGGCGGCTCTCGGGCTTATGAATGAAGATGTAAGGCTGCCTTTGGTCAAGGCTTCCGATTCCACCAAAAAGCTTATGTCACAAATACTTGCAACACTATGGAAGTAACATTGGAAAGATTTGAAGAGCTTATCTCCGATCTTGAAAAAGGAAATGTCAGGGTCGCCGAGAAGAAAAACGGCGTCTGGGTTGTAAATAAATGGGTCAAGGAAGTCATATTGGCTGGATTTCGTCTCGGAGCCGTGCAGGATATGAGTCAGGGACAATTCTCCTTTTTTGACAAGAGCACTTTCCCTGTCCGCACATTCAGCAGTGAGGACGGAGTGAGAATTGTGCCCGGCGGCACCAGCATCCGCAGGGGTGCGTACATCTCCAAAGGTGCCATTGTGATGCCACCTTCTTACATCAACGTGGGTGCCTTTGTGGATGAGGGTACAATGGTGGACAGTCATGTGACAATAGGCTCGTGTGCCCAGGTGGGAAAGCATATTCACATTTCTGCGGCCACCCAGATTGGCGGCGTGCTTGAACCTGCCGGAGCAATGCCTACCATTATCGAGGACGGTGCGTTTGTGGGCGGGAACTGCGGAATTTATGAAGGTACCATAGTTCAGGAGAATGCGGTCATAGCTTCCGGTGTGATAATTACCAGTTCAACTGCCATTTTTGACGCGACGACCGGGGATTTCGTCCCTCGTAATGCTGACGGCCGTGTGGTTGTCCCTCGCGGGGCTGTGGTCGTGTCCGGAAGCCGTCCGGTTCGCAGAGGCGTGGCAGCAGGCTCCGGAGTGTCTCTATATTGTCCGGTGATTGTAAAGTATCGTGACGAGAAGACTTCCGGTTCGGTGGTGCTTGAAGACATGTTGAGATAACGGGATGGCGGTATTATATAAATACTCCGGTGCCGGCAATGATTTTGTCGTTCTGGACGGGCGCTCGGAAGATGTCGGACATTATCGTGAGGCTGGAGTCATTCGCTCATTGTGCAGTCGTAAAGACGGCTTTCAGGCGGCGGACGGTCGCATAGGAGCGGACGGGCTGATGATTCTTTCCGATGCCGACGGGTATGATTTCAGCATGGAGTTCTATAATCCTGACGGGTCTTCCGGGATGATGTGCGGAAACGGCGGACGGTGTATCGTGGCGTTTTCTTCTTTTCTGGGGCTTGTGCCTGCAGACGGGAAAGTGTTCCGCTTTGTTGCCGCAGACGGAGAACATACGGGGGAGATAGTCTCATCTGAGGGGGATGTTGCGACGGTGAGGCTCGGCATGATTGATTGCTCGGAGTATCATCCTGTGCTTGACGGATGGTTTTTGAATACGGGGACACGGCATTTTGTGAAATTTGTGGATGATGTCGAATCGCTTGATATCGAATCGGAGGGAAAACGTTACAGGTGGGACGAAAAATTCGCTCCCCTGGGGGTCAATGCCAATTTTGTCCAAAGGCTTGCGGACGGCTCTTTAAAAGTGCGCACTTTCGAAAAAGGCGTGGAGGCGGAGACTCTTGCCTGCGGTACTGGGCTTACGGCCTGTGCCATCGCATCCTGGCTCGATTCGCATGAAGGCTCCCGTGAAACGGCGGCTTCTTCATGGGGAAGTGTCCGTGTTGCCTTGCATGCACGTATTGCCGATCTCAAGGTGGATTTCAAAGCACCCGAACGCGCAGACGCTGCATTCAAGGAGGTTTTTCTTACCGGCCCTGCCGAGCTTGTAAGGTGATTGTACGAATTGAATATTCTTGTTATATTTGTCTTGTTTTTCAACAAGTAGTGTATTTTAAATTCTTATTATGATTTCAAAAAGAGTCTCTCGTTTTTGGGGAGCGCTTTTGTGCGCAGTCATGTGCATGATTCCTGTGTCCTGCGACAAACATGGTAACAATCCTGGTCCGGAGCCGGCAAAAGTTGTGGAACTGCACAAGTTTCAGGACGGCATCTATTTCGGCAACTTCTGGAAAGAAGGTTTCGCCGATTATTATTTTATCGTATCGTCCGGTGAGATAGGGTACATAGGGGATCAGGATTATCTGGTGCCTATGAACGAGGGCGAGTACATAATGTACTTCGATATTTGGGGCGACATATCCTCGGATCATACCAATCCTGTGGTACCGGAAGGAGTCTATACTTTGAGCGAGAAACGGGCCAACCACACATTCAACCCGACTCTTACTTTTGCCACGGTGACTACTGAAAAAGACGGAGACCGTGTGCGTGTTCAGAATGTACTTTTCGAGGACGGTACCATCACTGTGGCACATTGTGCGAAAGGGTATCGCGTGACGGCCGATGTGGTGACTGCGGAAGGCTCTGAAATGCAGTTTATATATGAGGGAGAAATTGTTCTTGCCGACAAAAGCGGAGAGGGGGATGAGATTGACAATTCTCACATCAATGCCAACCTTGATCTTAAGGTCAAGCGTGTGACAAAAGAACTTTACAAGTCAGAGGATAGTTTTGACAATTATATAATCCGCTGCTTTGATACCGAAAAGACCTCCGGAGAGGGCCTGTATCCATTCGGTCCTGGACACAAGATACAGATTGACCTCTATGTGGCGAAGGGGTCTGACCTTACGGGAACTTACAAGATAGGTACAAGGCTTGAATATAATCCAGGGACTTTCTATCCCGGTGTATGGTTCGGCGGACAGGCATTGGGAACATTCTGTATGCAGACCGACAGAAATTACAAGTCCCGTTTCTGCACCATTTCTGACGGAGAGGTGACAATAGGAAAGAACACGGATGGGACATATTCCATAGTATGCGATTTGACCGATTCTGACGGATATTCCATAAAAGCCTCATGGACAGGTAATATAGAAGAGCGTTCAAAAGAAAAAGAGCCGGAGACTTCCCTTACGGAGGATGTCGATATGGTGCCCCTGCGGTGCTCTGCGGCGAACTATTATGGAGATTTCATGAACAACGGCACTATCAATTACGGCATCGTGCTCGCCAGCGAACTCGAACTTCTCAACATTGACTTTATCGCCGGACTTGGCAATGCTTCCGCCCTGCCTACCGGTACATATAAGGTTTCTTCTAACGGAGAGCCTTGGACGGTGACCGTAGGTAAAATCGGGATTTCAGATGCGGAACCTTCCTGCTATATCCGCTATCAGCAAAGCGGCAATGATTTCTATCCGCAGAGTCTTGCTCCTCACCACATCAGAGGCTCATGGACCGGAAAAATCCCGGAGATAACGGATTATACAAAAAAATAGAATATGAATAAGACATTGTTTATCCTGCCCGTTCTGGGCATTATGCTCGCTGCCTGCAGCAAGCAGGAGACGGCTTCGGCAGTGAAGACCATTTCTTTCGACAGCCACACTTTCAAGGAGGGAAAGCACAACAATTCTCCTGTGACCAACGGAGATTCCACATATACCGAGTTCGGAGCTACTTTTTCCATCAACTACTACTATTCTTATCTTTCCGGTATAATGCTTTCCGATGACGGCGTGAAACCGGACCTTGAGGGAGAGTATATAGGTTATGATGAGAATACCAGAGGAGTAATCAACGTGTCTCTCACCGGGGACAAAGAGTCCGACGCTAAAATCCTTAAAGGAGCCAACAATACGGCCGGCTATTCTGTCTGGTTCTATGAATCGTATATGCGCAAGGATTATCATCCGGCAGTGGTGTTTGAAGACGGGGTGTCCCATAAGGTTAAGTCCCTGTATGTCAACAACACTGCATGCAACTGGCAGCGTATGCATATTGGCTTGTATAGCGGGCCGGGATTTGTAGAAGGTGATTATCTGGATATTACGTTTACAGGATACGGCCTTGACGGGAAAGAGACCGGTCATGTGACGGTGTCCCTTGGTGACTATCGCAACGGAAAGAAGTTCATCATGGAAGATTGGACCAAAGTCGATCTTTCTTCTCTTGGTGAAATTCACGAACTTCGTATGACCGCCTCCGCTTCAGAGGCATTCATCACCAATCACAGCTACGGCACACAGGATGCATTCTCCTTTGCCGCATGTGTGGATGAAATTGAATTTGATATTTCTGAAGAATAATCTTACAATTGATTATTTTTGATACTAATATATCCGGAATTCCTTAAATAAGAGTTCCGGATATTTCTTTAAATGGTATTTTTTGTATATTTGGAAGACTATTACAGTATGTATTTATGCATAGATTCGAAATTGTGTCTAAAAAGATGCTCACGCCGAACATTTCCCGGATGAGCGTGAGTGCACCGCTGCTCGCTTCTGCTGCTGAGCCAGGACAGTTCCTGATGGTGCGCGCCAATGAGAAGGGTGAGCGTATTCCATTGACAATCAGCGATTACGATAAGGATAAGGGGACGGTTACTATCGTTACTCAAAGCATTGGAGCATCCAGCATTGATATCAATGCCATGGAAGAGGGAGAGTGTTTTGCAGACGTGGTCGGACCCTTAGGAGTTCCGTCGGAGTTCGTGAATATGGACAATTCCGAGTTGTCTTCCATGCGATATGTTTTTATAGCCGGAGGCGTGGGCGCCGCGCCGGTGTATCCTCAGGCCAAATGGCTTCACGAGAGAGGCGTGGCCGTGGATGTCATTATTGGAGCCAAAACAGCAGACTTGCTGATATATAAAGAAGAAATGGCAGAAGTGTGTGACAATCTTTTCATCTGCACTGATGACGGTTCGGAAGGATTCCATGGTATGGTCACGGGGCTGCTTGAGAAATTGGTTGCGGAAGGGCATCAGTATTCCAGGGCTGTGGCCATAGGACCTATGATAATGATGAAATTCACCACCCTTACTGCAAAGAAACTCGGACTTCCCATTACGGTAAGCCTGAACACCCTGATGGTTGATGGCACCGGAATGTGCGGCGCCTGTCGTGTGACTGTCGGAGGGAAAACCCGTTTCGCTTGTGTTGAGGGTCCGGAATTCAATGGTTATGAAGTGGATTTCGACGAGGCGATGCGTCGTCAGGGACAATACAGGAGTGAAGAAGCGGAAGCTATGGAACATCATCACTGCAGAATAGGGAGGGATAAATAATGGCAAACAGAATACCAAGGGTGCCTGTACGCGAGCAGGATCCGGCCGTCAGGGCTCATAATTTCGATGAGGTTTGTTATGGATACAGTCGTGAAGAAGCTTTGCTTGAGGCTACGCGCTGCTTGAACTGCAAGAATCCACGTTGTGTAGCTGCATGTCCGGTGGGATTGAAAATACCGGTGTTCATTTCGAAACTGGTGGAAAACGATATTCCGGGGGCAGCGGCCGTCATTGCGGAAGACTCTTCTCTGCCGGCTGTGTGTGGTCGTGTGTGCCCGCAGGAAACTCAGTGTGAGGGCAGTTGTATTCTTGGAGTGAAGGGTGAACCGGTAGCTATAGGCAAGCTTGAGAGGTTTGTGGCCGACTATTCCCGTTCTCATCCGGAAGAGATTCGCCCTGAAGTCGTGCAGGAAAGGAAACAAAGTGCCGCTAAGGTTGCGGTAATCGGCTCCGGCCCGGCAGGGTTGGCTTGTGCCGCTGATTTGGCAAAATGGGGATACGACGTCACTATTTTTGAGGCTTTGCACAAGGCTGGCGGAGTATTGGAATATGGCATTCCTGAGTTCAGACTCCCGAAAGAAAAAGTTCTCAGAGGCGAGATAGAGGATGTGCTGAAACTTGGAGTGAAGATTGAAACGGATGTCGTGGTGGGAAGGACTGTTACAGTGGATTCTCTGCTTGATCGGCAAGGATTCGCCGCCGTGTTCATCGGGACCGGTGCGGGACTTCCAAAGTTCATGAATATCCCCGGAGAGAATCTGTGCGGGGTGTTCTCTGCCAACGAGTTCCTGACACGCAACAATCTCATGTGCGCATATCGCGAAGACTACATGACTCCTATCCATATCGGAGGGAAAGTGTGTGTGGTGGGTGGAGGCAATGTGGCCATGGATGCAGCCAGAACGGCACTGCGTCTTGGGGCTGAAGTGCATGTTGTTTACCGACGCACGGAGGCGGAACTTCCGGCCAGAAAAGAAGAGGTCCATCATGCAATGCAGGAAGGCATTATTTTCGACATGCTTACCAATCCTGTGGAAATCATCGGCAACGAGAAGGGATGGGTTTCAGCAATGAAGTGTATAAAAATGGAACTTGGAGAGCCTGATGCCAGCGGAAGACGCAGTCCGGTGCCGGTGGAAGGGTCAGAGTTTGAGATAAAGACAGACACTGTAATCATGGCACTTGGTACAACATCCAACCCGCTGATAGCCAAGACCACATCAGGTCTTGAGACTACGCGTAGGGGAGGAATTGCCGCCGATGAGACAGGAGAGACATCGCGGCCGGGCGTTTTTGCCGGAGGTGATGCCGTTACCGGAGCTGCAACTGTAATTCTGGCCATGGGAGCCGGACGAACTGCGGCCAAAGCGATAGATAATTACATTAAAAACCACATAAAATGAAATTGAATGCTTCTTCTCTGGCGGAACTTCGCACCTGGAAGTTTTGGAAGGATATCTTGACAATTCTTATTGCAATGTCCATTGCGGCTGCGGCTGTATATTATTTCCTTATGCCGAGTAAACTGGTGGTAGGAAGCATTACAGGCTTATCCATCGTGATAAGCGGAATTTTCGAAAAGATGGGCATAATCGTCAAGGTGTCAGTGGTGGTATTCACCATCAATGCTATACTCCTTGTCATGGCTTATATCTTGATAGGCAAGGAATTCGGACTCAAAACCGCCATAGCGGCACTCGTTCTGGCCCCTCTTATCGATATGTGGGAAGCAATATGTCCTTATGAGAAAATCCTCGAACCTGGTTCCACCTCCGTAATGGGCGACATCTGGTTTGATCTTATATGTTTTATTCTTATCCTCAGTGCGTCTCAGGCAATACTTTTCCGTATCAACGCTTCTACCGGAGGACTGGATATTCTTGCGAAGATAGTCAACAAATATCTGCATTTCGATATCGGAACGTCGGTTACCATTGCCGGAATTGTGATATGCTGTACGGCATTTGCCATCAATCCTTTCCGTCTGGTAGTCATAGGCTTGATAGGCACTTGGATGAACGGCATGATAGTGGATTACTTCATGATGAGTCTGAACAAGCGCAAGAGAGTGTGCATCATCTCAGCGGAGTATGAGCGTATCCGGGACTATATCATCAATACGATTGTGCGCGGGTGCAGCCTTTACGAAGTGACCGGCGGATATTCCGGACAGAAGACTATGGAGATTCAGAGTCTTCTTACAAATGATGAATTCTGTAACTTGATGGCATGGATTCGTGAGAATGACATAAAAGCCTTCATCACTGCCGGTAATGTAAGCGAAGTCTACGGACTTTGGAGCGAACATAAACGTCAGCGCAAACTCAGCGGCCGCAGTAAATCCGGGAAATAGAATAATCCCGAAAAACTGCTATCTTTGTAAGATATTATGGATGAAATTCTAAAAGATCTTACAAATAAAGAATATGACAGCGGTTTCGTTACCGATGTAGAGCAGGAGTATGTGCCTAAAGGTCTGAATGAAGACATTATACGGCTTATCTCCGCCAAGAAGGACGAGCCGCAGTGGCTGCTTGATTTCCGCCTTGACGCCTTCCGCAAGTGGCAGAAGATGACCCCTCCTCAATGGGGACATCTGAGGATGCCTGCAATAGATTTCCAGGATATCATATATTATGCCGCTCCCAAGCGGGACGAAGATCGCCCTACGGAGATAGATCCCGCCCTGATGGAGACATTTGACAAGCTTGGAATCCCTATTCACGAGAGGGAGGTGCTTGCGGGCGTGAAGTCATCAAGAGAGGTGGCTGTGGATGCGGTGTTTGATTCCGTGAGCGTGAAGACGACCTTCAGCAAGGCCCTGGCGGAAAAGGGTATAATTTTCTGCTCGTTTTCCGAGGCTGTCCACGAGTATCCGGACCTTGTGCGCAAGTACCTTGCTACAGTGGTTCCGGTGTCGGACAATTTCTACGCCGCCCTTAATTCCGCGGTTTTCTCCGACGGTTCTTTCTGCTACATTCCAAAAGGCGTGAAGTGCCCTATGGAACTGTCAAGTTATTTCCGTATCAATGCCGGGGGGACCGGACAGTTTGAGCGCACTCTGATAGTGGCCGATGAAGGAGCGCAGGTGAGCTATATGGAGGGATGCACCGCGCCGATGCGTGATGAGCACCAGCTCCATGCCGCCGTAGTGGAGATAATAGTGGAGAAAGATGCCGACGTCAAATACAGTACGGTGCAGAATTGGTATCCTGGTGACGCTCAGGGGCGTGGCGGTATATTGAACCTTGTCACCAAAAGAGGGCTCTGCAAGGGTAGCGGTTCTCATCTGAGCTGGACTCAGGTGGAGACGGGATCGGCCATTACATGGAAATATCCAAGCACCATTCTTAAGGGAGACTATTCTTCTTCCGAGTTCTACAGTGTGGCGATGACCAACAATTTCCAGCAGGCGGATACCGGCACCAAGATGATACACCTCGGGAAGGGGACCAAGAGCCGTATCGTGTCCAAGGGAATATCTGCCGGACGCAGTGAGAACAGCTATCGCGGACTGGTGCATATTGCTCCGACGGCGGAAGGGGCAAGGAATTATTCCCAGTGTGACTCTCTTCTGATAGGAGACAAATGCGGAGCGCATACATTTCCGCTGATTCGCAACCGCTGTGCTTCAGGAATTGTGGAACATGAGGCCACAACCTCCAAAATCAGCGAAGATCAGCTTTTCTATTGTACCCAGAGAGGTATTTCCCAGGAAGATGCCGTGGGTCTTATTGTCGGGGGCTATGCCAAGGAAGTTATCGCCCGTCTTCCTATGGAGTTCGCGGTAGAAGCAGGCAAACTTCTGTCAGTGTCACTTGAAGGAGCGGTAGGTTAGAATATGGAATGGATTAATTATACGCTTTTTACCATAGGTCATGACACTCCGGTACTTTTGATAGACCTTATCACCTCGGTACTGGGGTTGAGCTGTGTGTTTCTTGCCGGACGCAAGTCTGCCGTCAATTTCTGGGTAGGGTACTTGTACAGCGCAGCCTTGTTCCTGATGTTCTGGAACAAAAGTCTGTATGCGAGTCTTCTGCTTCAGCCGGTGTCGCTGATAATCAATATGGTAGGCCATTACAGATGGACGCATCCCCGGGAAGGGGAGCAGAGCAGCACTGACGCATCCGCACTCAAGGTAAGCGCTCTTTCATGGGCGGGACGCGGATTGTGCGTGCTGTCTGTAGTTCTTGTGAGCGCGTTGTGGGGATGGACGCTTGATAAGCTGTTCCCTTCTGACCCGCACCCGTATCTTGATACGCTTGTGACCGTGCTGATTCTTGTGGCTCAGCTGTTGAGCGCTTTGAAAAAGTGGGATTGCTGGATAGCCTGGATACTTGTGAATATTGCCCAACTTGCGCTGCATCTGTCTGTGGGACATGTGTTTATGCCAGTTGTATGTACATTATATCTTGCCAATGCGATATGGTCGCTGGTAAGTTGGACCAAATCTATCAAGAAAGGAGAATAATATGAATGATATATTGCTTGAGATAAATAACCTCCATGCAAATGTAGAGGGGAAGGAGATCCTCAAAGGGTTGGACCTTACCATACGAAGAGGTGAAGTGCATGCCGTCATGGGACCTAACGGTGCCGGAAAAAGTACTCTCGGCGCGGTTCTTACCGGGAGGCCGGGATATGAGGTTACTGAAGGTTCTGTCACTTATGACGGAAAGGATCTGCTCTCCATGAAGCCTGAAGAGCGGTCTTGGGCCGGGCTGTTCCTGAGTTTCCAGTATCCTGTGGAAATTCCGGGGGTCAGTATTACCAACTTTATGAAAGCTGCCGTGAATGCCCGAAGAAAGGCTCATGGACTTGAAGAACTCAAGCCTGCCGAGTACATCAAACTCCTTAAGGAGAAGATGGCCTTTGTGCAGATGAAAAACGAATTTGCCAAAAGAGAGGTCAATGTCGGATTTTCCGGAGGCGAGAAAAAGCGCAACGAAATATTCCAGATGGCGATGCTTGAGCCTACGCTAAGTATCCTTGACGAGACTGATTCCGGATTGGATGTGGATGCTTTGAGGATTGTGGCCGAGGGAGTCAATGCTCTTCGCACTCCGCAGACTTCCGCCATAGTCATCACCCACTACAAACGTTTGCTGGACTATATAGTTCCGGATATAGTACATGTGATCAAGGATGGACGCATAGTGAAGACTGCCGGTCGTGAACTTGTGGACACTATTGAAGAAAAAGGCTACGAAGGAATAGATCTTTAGGTTATGGACAAGGTGTTTGTAATAGGAAGGGATTCGTTTCCGGAACTTGTCAGGCTTTCTTCTGGCGAGGAGTTTCGGGCGGTCTTCGTGGTCCTGCCGGGAACAAGCGGAAAATATGCTCTTGAAATAGATATTGACGGTCAGGATTGCGTGGTGGATATCGCAGGCCTTTATATCTGCTCCGGAAAAGACAGTGTGGAACTTGACGTAAATCTTAGGCACAACAGTCCGGGAAGCACATCCACGCAACAATTTCTCGGAGTTGTGGGCGGCGAGGCCAAAGCGGTGTTTGACGGCCTCGTGTATGTGGCTCCTGGAGCGATGAGAACGAAGGCATATCAGGAAAACAGAAGTATCCTTCTTGATTCCTCTGCTTTTGTGGAATCCCGGCCGCAACTTGAAATATATGCCGATGATGTGGAATGCTCACACGGATGCACGTCCGGATATCTGGCGCCTGACGAACTGTTCTATCTTCGTTCCAGAGGAATTCCGGAGGATGAAGCCCGACGTTTGCAGAAAATAGCATTCCTTTCACCGGTACTGAAACGTGTTCCGGCAGAATTGGCTGAAGAAATCTATGACAGTATATCCTGATGTAAAGGTCAATCTCGGCCTGAGTGTGCTTCGTAAGCGGAATGACGGTTTCCATGATTTGGAGACTTTGTTTGTGCCATGCGATGCTTTTCATGATGAGTTGGAGATAGAACCGGCAGCAGACGGAGTTGAGGAGTTCATACTTGAAGGTGGAAGCTGGAATCCGAGGGAGGATTTGACATTTCGTGCATATCTTATGCTTAAGGAAGAATTCGGCATTCCGGCGGCGAAGATCCGCCTTAGGAAAGGTAGCCCCGTGGGTGCCGGTCTTGGCGGTGGTTCGGCCGATGCAGCGTATGCCATGAAGGCTCTCTCGGGAATATTCGATTTGGGATTGACAGATGCGGACCTGGCATCGCGCGTATCCGTGTTGGGAGCTGACTGTGCGTTCTTTATATATGACAGGCCGATGCTGGGAGAGGGGAAAGGTGAAATTCTGACGCCATACGACATTGACCTTTCAGGGTACGAGATCAGAGTGGAGATACCGCTCGGTTGTGCCGTGAGTACCCGTGAGGCGTATTCGACAGTGTTGACCCGTGAGGCCCATCCTGAACTGGGCAGGATGTCTCTTAGGGAGGCGTTGTCCAGACCGGTGGAGCAGTGGCGTGATTGCCTGGTCAATGATTTTGAGCATTCGGTGTTTCCTTTGCATCCCGAGATAGATGTGCTCAAAAGGTCTTTCTACGACAATGGTGCGGTATATGCTTCCATGTCCGGCTCTGGAGCGTCGGTGTTCGGGTTGTTCAGACGCAAATAATTGAAATACAAGTATAGTGGATACGGTCCGGAATAGTCGGAATACTGTTTCCGAGGTCAGCAGGAGGATAGCTCGCAATACTCTTCTGCTCTATGTCCGTATGCTGGTGCTGATGTTTGTGGGTCTGTTTACCTCACGGGTGGTGCTCGCAGCTCTTGGGGAAACGGATTATGGAGTGTACAATGCCGTCGGAGGCATGGTTACGGTATTCACTTTTGTAACCACATCCATTTCTGCTGCCATCAGCCGCTATCTTGCGTTTGAAATCGGGCGTGGCGGTGATCCGGAGAGGCTGCGGAAGGTGTTCTCTGCGGGGATAGCAGTGCAGTTGGCTTTTGCCATGATACTCATACTGCTTGCAGAGACGCTCGGACAATGGTTCCTGCATTCGCGGATGAATATACCTTTGGGAAGGGAAGGCGCTGCGGATGTTGTGCTTCAGTGTTCTTTGGCCGCTTTGGTGATTCAATTGCTCTCGGTGCCATACAATGCTGCCATCATTGCTCACGAGAAGATGTCGGCGTTCGCCGTTATCAGTTTTTTGGAGGCCGGCTTGAAGCTTTCCGTAGCGCTTGTGGTGAAATACGCGATGTGCGACAAGTTGATTCTTTATGCCGTACTTGTGGCTGCAGTATCTTTGCTGGTGAGGATGAGCTATGGGCTGTATTGCAGGAAGCGGTTCCCGGAGAGCCGGGGAAGACTCCTTTTGGAGCCTGCTTTGGCAAAGGAGATGCTCGCATTTTCGGGGTGGAATTTCTTTGGCTCCAGTGCGTATGTCCTGAATACTCAGGGCGTTACCGTGCTGGTGAATGTTTTCTTCGGGGTGGCTCTGAATGCTGCCCGCGGCGTGGCTATGCAGATAGAGAATATGGCCAAGCAGTTTGTGTCGAGTTTCCTTACGGCCATTAATCCGCAGATTACCAAAACATGGGCAGCCGGAGACAGGCAGGGGTGTTTCTCTCTGGTGTTCAAGGCTGCCAAATTCTCGTATCTTGGAGTCCTGGTATTGTTGATGCCGCTGCTTTTTGAAGCGGAGACCGTGCTTGGATTGTGGCTGACCGCTGTACCTGCGCACAGCGCTGCTTTCGTGAGACTTGCCTTGGTAGCCTTGCTGGTGGATATGTTCGGCAATCCGCTGCTTACGTTGATGCTTGCTACCGGTAAGGTCAAGAAGTATTATATTGTGACAGGGCTTGTCTCATATCTCTGTCTTCCTTTGGTGTGGCTTGCTTTCAGGCTTGGCGCTTCGGTCGAGTGGTCGTATGTCGGGTTTATTGTGGTCTATATTGTAGTACTGGCGTTGAAATTCCTTTTTGTAAGAGAAGAGACAGCTCTTCCTGTCCGGAAGTTTTTCCGTGAAGTGGGATTCCCGTTGCTGGCGCTGACAGTGCTGTCGGCATTGTTGCCAGCGTTGATTTATATATCTCTTCCACAGGGTTTTGTGCGTCTGATACTGGTGTGTGTGCTGTCCTGGGCGGGTATATCGGCCCTGGCGTGCATAATGGTGTTTACCCCCGGAGAAAGGGCTTTTGTCACCCGAAAAGTGGGCCGCAGCCGGGTGCCTTTGCGGTGGGCTTTGGAGGACAGCTATTATGAAGCATTCGGCCGCAGGCCGGAATTGAAGAATCCGAAACGTTATACGGAGAAAATTCAGAAGAGCATCCTCTCGGAGCGAAACCCTCTTTATCATAAGCTTGTGGACAAAGCCGCAGTCAAAGAATATGTGGCTTCCGTAATCGGAGAGGAATATGTAGTCCCTACTCTCGGAGTATGGACCCGGGTTGAGGACATTGACTGGGATGCCCTGCCTGACAGGTTTGTTCTGAAATGTACCCATGACAGCGGAAGCGCCGTGATTTGTCGTGACAAGGCGTCTTTTGGCCGCATGTCAGCATGCCGTCATTTGGATGGCTGTATGAAAAGAGATTATTGGAAGACTTCCAGGGAATGGGCATATAAGGGACTGACGCACAGAGTGATAGCGGAGCCTTATCTGCCGGATTTGGCTTCTGCCGCCGTTTCCGAAGAAGTGTCTGACTATAAGTTTTTCTGCTTTGGCGGTAAGCCGGAGGTGATGTTCGTAGCGACGGACAGAAACAGTCCTGGACAAGAGACCAAGTTCGACTTCTTTGATATGTCATACAGACATCTTGATATACGCAACGGACATCCCAATGCGCTTTCGGAGCCCGGACGTCCGGACAATTTCGAATTGATGAAGTCTCTTGCCGCGAAACTTTCCGCCGGCATACCTCAGGTCCGCGTGGACTTTTATGAGATTGGAGGGAAGGTGTATTTCGGCGAATATACGTTCTATCATTGGCGCGGACTTGTGCCGTTTGAGCCTGACAAGTGGGATTTTAAACTGGGCGAGCTATGGAAAGAGTAGTTATATATACCTGTATAATAGGTGGTTATGATGAGCTTAGGCAGCCGCTTATGCCGTGCCCCGATGTTGATTATATTTGTTTTGTGGGCCCGGGGGAGAAGACATCTGACAGGATTGGCGTATGGCAGATAAGGGAGCTTGCAGTCGGTGACATCCCTTCCGGTCCGGGAAAAGGCAGGAAAGGTCTTGATGCCGCTCTGCTTTCCAGATATCCCAAGATGCACCCTCATGTGCTACTCCCGGAATATGACGCAAGTCTTTGGATAGACGGGAATATTGAACTCAGGGACAGGACTGTATGCAAAGCCTTGAGCACAAAACTTGCTGCCGGGGTGAAATATAGCGGGGTCGCCCACCCGACGCGCTCCAATGTCTATCAGGAAGCGGTGATGTGCCGGAATATGGGATATATAAGCTGGTGGAAGCTTGCCCGCGTGCTGTTTTTCCTGGCTACTCATGGCGAGAAACGAAGTGGCGGCGCTCTTATGGAGAACAATATTATATTCCGGCGTCACAATGATCCCGATATAGTGCGTCTGGATGAATTGTGGTGGGATAAGGTTTTGACTCTGTGCCGTCGGGACCAACTTTCCTTTATGTGGTGCCTGCGGAAGTGCGGTATTCCCCGCGATTATCTGCTTCCTCGGGGACAGAATACCCGCAACCATCCGGGATTCCGTTATCTTAAGCATGAGTAACGGATTATTTGTCAGGGTATTTGCTACATCACAAATATTTACTAACTTTGCACCTTGTCCCTCGGGTAGGGATAGATTAAGTTTTATTTATTAACAAACAGATTCACAATGGCTGTTAAAATTCGTTTACAGCGCCACGGAAAGAAGAATTTTGCATTCTTCCACATTGTAGTGGCAGACACCCGCGCACGTCGCGACGGTCGTTACATCGAGCAGATCGGCTCTTACAACCCTAACACCAACCCTGCAACTATCGTTCTCAATTTTGAGCGCGCTCTTGCTTGGGTAAAAGTAGGTGCTGAGCAGACTCTTACCGCTCGTCGTATCCTTTCTTATGAAGGAGTTCTTCTTCGTCATCATCTTGATGGTGGCGTAGCCAAGGGAGCTCTTACTCAGGCAGAGGCCGATAAGAAGTGGAATGACTGGAAGGCTGAGCGCGATGCCAAGATCGAAGCTAAGAAGACTACCCTCAAGAACAACGCCATCGAGGCCAAGAAGGCTGCCAAGGCTGAGGAAGTCAAGGTAAATGAGGCTCGTGCAGAAGCTATCGCCAAGAAGGCGGCTGAGCTCGCTGCAAAGCAGGCTGAAGAGGCTGCTGCCGCTGAGGCTCCTGCTGAAGAGACCGAAGCTCCTGCTGAGGCATAATGCTTCAGATAGCCAAGATTCTCAAGTCCAACGGTGTTGATGGACACGTTCTTTTAGGAGTCCGTGACATCGCTCCGGGGCAGATTGACATCAAGGAACCCTTGTTCATCGTTTTCGATGGACTTGAGGTTCCTTTCTTTATTGAAGAACTGGTTCCGAAAGGACTCTCGAAAGCCATTGTCAAGTTCGATGGCGTGGACAGTTTCCAGGATTCCGAGGAACTTGTAGGACGAGAAGTCTTCATGGATGCCGAGTTTGAGGATGAAGATGAAGAAGACTTTACCGGGTGGACCGTGCTGGACAAGGGCCACTTTGTGGGCGAGATTACCGGAATGGAACCGATTCCCGGCAATCTTTGTGTCTATATAGGGGATTTGCTTGTGCCTCTTCATGAAGATTTCATAATATCTTGTGATCCCGAGAAGCAAATTCTGAATCTGGATATTCCAGAAGGACTTGTACGGTAATAGAATAATACCAAATTTACATACTGATGAAATCGTTTAAAGTATTGGCGCTGTGTGCCGCCGTTATCTGTTCTCTTGTATCTTGCTCATCGGGCAAGAAAGAGTATCGCAATTATTTCAAGGAACTTGGCTATTCTCAGGAAGAGATTGATGCCAAGATTCAGGCCGCTTTCCATGAAGTGTTCGAGAGCGAACGCCGTGCCTACCATGAAGTGGGGGAAGATATGGCTTATGTGGCTGATGTCAAGAATAGGGACGTGCGCACGGAGGGTCAGTCATACGGTATGATGGTGGCTGTCCAGATGGACAAGCAGGATATGTTTGATAGAATCTGGACATGGACCAAGACATATATGGAGCATAAGGAAGGACCTATGAAGGGGTTCTTCGCCTGGCATTGCCGTTATGACGGCACGCATATCGACGAAGGGTCCGCGAGCGACGGAGAGTTCTATTTCGTGACCGACCTTCTTCTTGCATCCCGCCGTTGGGGGAATGATGGCAAGATTAATTATCTTGCTGATGCCCAGAGTCTTCTGAACACCATGTTCTCAAAAGACGGAAGCGATGGCGTGACCGGTATCATCAATATGGACTACAAGCTCATCAACTTCTGTCCGGATACGGTGTCCAACCGCTGGACGGATCCTTCTTATCATATTCCTGCGTTTTTTGAGGTGTGGGCAGAGTCCGCACAGGACGGACGTGCCGACCTCTACCGTGAAATCGCAGCCAATTCAAGGCAGTTTCTCCACAAGGCCTGCGATGAAAAGACAGGAATAAACGCAGATCAGACCACTTTTGACGGAAAGCCGATTACACGCAGTTTCGGTCAGTACAGTTTTGTGTCACAATTCTGGTATGATTCGTGGCGCGTGCCAATGAACATCACCCTTGATTATAATTGGTCCGGGGCGGATAAAGAGTGGCAGAGCGAATATGCCGACAAGTTCCAGCGCACCATGGCGAGCTATGGTATTGAGAAATTCCCTGATCAGTTCAATCTGGACGGAGGCGCTCCGCGGACAATTATGGGGGCCGGCGGATATCGTACGCTGAGACATTCCATCGGACTTGTCGCTACCACTGCAGCTGCTTCCATGATGACTGACAACGAATACAGCAAGGATCTTGTCCGTCATCTCTGGAGCATGAAGCTTGAGCCGTATGAGGATGGTTATTATGATGTTTATTACGACGGACTTCTGTATATTTTCTCCCTGCTTCATCTGAGTGGAAATTATAGAATGGACTGGTAGGTTTCAGTCATGAGCGCTCATCCGACAGTCAGCATAGTCATTGTCTGCATGAACAGACTTGACAACCTGTATCCCTGTCTTCGCGGGATAGAGAAGTGCTGCTCCGGCGAATTTGAGACTCTGGTAGTCGCTTATCAGTTTGACGAATCTGCTTTTACCCGTGTGAAGGAGGACTTCCCACGGGTAAAATTCATTTCAAGTTCATCTACGAGAGGTTTCTCTGAGAACAACAATCTCGCTCTGAAACAGGCGGAAGGGGAGTATTGCTTTGTCTTGAATGATGACACGTTGATTAGTGAGGATGTGATCGGACATCTTGTACGGGATTTTGAAGTTTTGCCTGAAGACGCGGCTATAGTAAGTCCACGAATTGACAATTCAGACGGCACTCTTCAGTTGTGCGGTCGTCCGGCCTATCCGGCATACAAGTATTTGCTTCAGCAGTGGCATCTTTATCGTGAGCCCAATGATGACACTGCGGGCCGCATCCATAGTTTTGAATGTGAGAGCAGAAGACTTTTCCGTACATCCAACATTACCGGGGCGGCATTTATGATAAAGACTGCGGTGTTTCGGGAACTTGGCTGGTTTGACGAGAGGTTTTTCTTTACCCCGGAGGACATAGCCTTGTCAACCGTGGCCGGCGAGAAAGGATATTCAGTGTATGTGGATGCAGATACGTCATTGATACATAAATGGAAGACTACGGCCTCCCGTCTTGCTCCTGCTGTGAGACCGGCGGCGGTCAAGGGATCACTGATGTTTTTTGGCCGCAAATCTTCTTTTCAGCGCTTTTTCCTGAGCTTTGGCGTGTGGCTGGCAGAAAGCGCCAAAAGATACAAGGCATTTTTCCGGATGAAACTTCACCCTACCGAAGAGAATAGACAGAAACATTTGGTGTTCAAGAATATAACGGATGCTATCTTCTCCGGAAAGACTCCAAAGGAACTGTTTGTACAATACAGGGAGGGTTTATGATGGGGGAAGTGCTGGTAATAGTCGTTACATGGAATGCCATGGCATGGCTCGAGCGTTGTCTTGGAAGCGTTCGTGGGTCGTCCGTGAAAGCCGATATTATGGTTGTGGACAATTGTTCCACTGACGGGACACAGGAATATGTGCGCAGAGCTTTCCCCGATGCTGTTTTTGTGCAGAATGATTCAAATGCCGGATTCGGTGCGGCCAACAATATCGGTATCAAATATGCGCTCAGCCATGGATACAGATATGTTTATCTGCTCAATCAGGATGCCTGGGTGGATAAGGACTGCATCGGTTCCCTGATTGCTTCCTTGGGAAACGGCTATGGGCTGTTAAGCCCTGTGCAAACTGATGCCCGGGGTAATCTTGACAGAAATTTCGAGAGAAAATGCGGGAAGTTTCTGGCGCGGCACAATGATTCTACGGTAGTGCCGGTTCCTTTTGTCATGGCTGCGCACTGGTTGGTCCCGACTCAGACATTCCGTATTGTCGGAGGATTTTCGCCGGTGTTTACCCAATATGGGGAAGATGATAATTTTATTGACCGCCTCCATTATCATGGACTGAAGTGTGGTGTTGTGCGCACGGCAACGGCTGTTCACGACAGGCTGGACCGGCCGTCATCGAAAGAAAGGCGTATGCGGCTTAAGTGTGTCTCGGTCATGGTAAAATTGTCAAATCCGTCCGCTTGCTTTGCGGGCCAATGCCTGATACTTCCTTTCAGACTCCTCGGGATGTCCGTAAAAAACAGGTCTATGGTGCCTCTGAGATTTTTTAGTGAACTTTCAGGCATGATTCCTGTCTTAAAAAGGACTCAAGAGGAATCCAAAACTTCCGGAGCGTTTATCTTCTAAAAACTGAAGAGATATTGGCGGCTTGGAGTGCATTTGGTATTTGGATAAAAAAGAATGAAACGACCGTTTTCGACAAGATTCCCAAAAGATCGTATATTCGCGTTCGGAAAATTATTAAACCACTAATATCAATTTTTATGAACATTATCACAAAATCAGTTCTTGTCGCCTCCTGCGCAGCTCTGCTTGTCAGTGTACAGGCTAATGCCCAGGGAGTCAACAAGCCGGTCAGATCCATTTCTGACACAAGCCTTGACTGCTATTTCGCCCCTTGCTCCGGTGAATTTGCAACTCCGGATGCTGAAGGTTTCATCCGTCGCTGGTCTCTTCTTGAGCCTATTGACAAGAAGGAGCCTATGACCGATGAGCAGAAAAATGCTGCTGGATTCCGCAGGGGAAACGTGTTCCCAAATACACTTTTCACCGATTCTTATCTTCGCGACCACTTCGGAAGAGAGTATTTCAAGGATCAGATGACCATCGTACCTAAGGATGGACAGAAGGTAAAGGTGGGCAAGAAAAAACTTGCTTGGCACTGCTTCGACAGCGAGCTTTACAACATCAAGTTGTTCCGTCTTGCCAGCAACCTCAAGACCGACGTTTACGGAGTCCTTTTCTGGGCCGTTACCGTGGTTAACTGCGACGAGGACATTGAGAATGTGAGACTTTCAGCAGGCTCCAACTCATCTTCAATGTGGTGGCTCAATGGCGAAGAGGTATTGCTTCTTTCCGGTGACAGACGTATGGTACAGGATGACGCCGCATCAAAGCGTCTTACCCTCAAGAAGGGCAAGAACGTTCTTCGTGGTGCCATTATCAACGGCCCTGGCATGAGTGACTTCTGCGTACGTTTCGTGGATGAGAACGGACAGCCTGTCAAGAACATTACCATTAGCAACCAATAAAATGTCTGTGAATATGAACAAGACCATATATGCTGCTGCAGTTGCAGCGCTCGCGTCATTGAGTATTTCCAATAACGCATCTGCCCAGATTGGCAAGCCGTTTATTCACGATCCGTCTTCTATCGTAGAGTGCGACGGCAAATATTACACTTTCGGAACCGGTGGCGGCGGACTTATCTCTGCTGACGGTTGGACATGGGAAGGCGGTGCCGTAAGACCTGGCGGCGGTGCAGCACCGGACGCGATGAAGATCGGTGACCGTTATCTTATCGCTTACAGTGCTACAGGTGGTGGACTTGGTGGCGGACATGCAGGCCGCGTACTTACCATGTGGAACAAGACCCTTGATCCTAATTCTCCTGATTTTGCTTATACTGAGGCTATCGAGGTGGCTCATTCGGAGGTGGATGAAGACTGCGACGCTATCGATGCAGGACTTCTTATGGGACCTGACGGAAGACTCTGGCTTACATACGGAACATATTTCGGACATATCCGCCAGATAGAGCTTGACCCTGAGACGGGTGCAAGAAAAGCCGGTGCGGAACCTATCAATGTCGCTATTGACTGCGAGGCTTCTACAATGATGTACCGCAATGGCTGGTATTATCTCCTTGGAACCCACGGAACTTGCTGTGACGGTCCTAACTCTACCTATAATATCGTAGTAGGCCGCTCAAAGAACCCTACAGGACCATTCCTTGACAATATGGGCCGTGATATGATGAAGGGTGGCGGAAAGATGCTTATCGCTGCCGGCAACAGAAAAACCGGTGCCGGTCACTTCGGACGTTACCTTGGTACAGAAGAGGGTGTGGATGTGTTCTCCTTCCACTGGGAGGCTGATTTCGACCGCAGCGGCCGTAGCGTACTCGCTGTCCTTCCTCTCCTTTGGGTGAACGACTGGCCGGTAGCAGGATCTCCTGTAAAGAACGGAACATACGAGATTGAGTCTGTCAGAAGAGGTTACTCTCTTGAGCTTGCCGTAGATTTCGTACGCATGCAGGGTGGAATGCGCGGTTTCTTCCGCGGACAGGACGATCAGCCTGAGGTTATCCTTGAGAACCAGAAACTCGAAGACGTTATCGGTGGATGGCCAGAGGGTAACATCGAAATCAGAATCGGTGACTATATGTTCCGTCCTCATCAGAGATGGACTATCACTGAAGTTCCTGAGGCCGGTGGATACCTTACCGCTCCTTACTATAAGATTACCATTGAGGGAACAAACAGAGCTCTTGCAGCTACTGCAGATAAGGAAGTTGTCTCAGTTCCTGAGTACACAGGTGCTCCTGAGCAGCTTTGGAGAATTGAGCAGCTTACTGACGGTACCTATCGTATCATGCCTAAGTCAGATGAGAGCGTATGCCTGATGTCAGTTGCTGACAGCACCCCTTCACTTGGCAAGTTCGACTTCAACAGCGACAACTGCAAGTGGAACTTCTGTGACAGATAACAGTTAGTAGTTTTACATATTTAATTTCCAATGAAGCCGCCCCGAAAGGACGGCTTCATTTTTAGTTCTCGAAGATTGATTACTGTGCGATAAAACTGTAGATTATGTAGCCTGTCTGCTTGGCCGGGGCGTCTGGTTTGGCAGAGAACCTGGAGAGTCTTGCCGCGCGGATAGCGAAAGAACGCAGACACGCATCGTCAGAAGATTCGCTTTCTTCAACCTTGGCTGCAATGACCTTTCCCGCCGGGGTTACGCTGATGATAACTTTGACCTCTCCGCCGCCATTGCATCTATATGCCGGGATGGGAAGGTGACTTGCTTTTCTGCCTCCCAGATCGTATGATATTACCGACGGCCCTTTATAATCCGGGGTTTTCTTTTTGTCGTTCTTGTCCGCGGACGGAAGGGCCACCTGTTCCTCGTCAGGTATTTCATAGCCGTTCTGGAGCTCTTTGGCGAGTCTTTCCGCATCTTTATACAGCTGCTCGGCATTGGTGCCTCTGTCGTCCTGCAGAGCCGCTCTATTGACGGCTACGCTTTTTACCTCCGATTCTCCGCCTCCCAGCTCTTCCTGCAGTTTGCGGCTTATGCTTTCTTTCAATTCGGCCTCTTTCTGCAGTCTTTTGGCTTCCGCCTGCATTCGCTCAAGGTCTTCATATTTGGTAAAGTCAAGCACAAAACTGTTCTCTTTCTTGACTGAATACCCCAGTCCAGCAATAAGCAGGACTATAACCACCGCAAGATGTACTATTACGGTGAGATATAGTCCTGCCTTATCTTCTTGTGAAAGCTTTCTCACTTGGCAGCTTTCTTTAGCTCCTTCAGAGACTTTTCAATAGTATTTATAATGATGTCAATGGCTACTTTGTTGTGACCTCCCTGAGGGATTATCACATCCGCGTAGCGCTTGCTCGGCTCAATGAACTGGAGATACATCGGTTTCACCGTTTTGCTGTATCTCTCAATCACCCAGTGGACGTCCTTGCCCCTTTCTGTGATGTCCCTCGCCATTACACGCATGAGCCTGTCGTCATCATCTGCATCGACGAACACTTTGATATCCATCTGATCCCGAAGTTCCTTGCAGGTAAATACAAGAATACCTTCGATAATGATAACATCCGCCGGCTCTACCTTTACGGTCTCCGTCTTGGATCTGCTGCATGAGATGTACGAGTACACAGGCTGTTCTATGCTGTGTCCATTTTTCAAGTCCGCGAGCTGCTTGCTGAGCAACTCCCAGTCTATTGCGTCAGGATGGTCGAAATTATGGTTTCGTTTCTCTTCGTCCGTCAAATCACTTGAGTCCTTGTAGTAGGAGTCCTGCGGTATGACAACTACCTTTTCCGCCTTGAGCCTTTCCATGATGGCCTTCACTACGGTGGTTTTTCCCGAACCGGAACCTCCGGCTATACCGATAACAAGCATATCTCAAATTGATTAGAATTCGCAGTTTTTAGGGGTACGAGGGAACGGAATCACGTCGCGGATATTGGCCATACCCGTCACGAACAGAAGCAGTCTCTCAAATCCGAGTCCGAATCCGCTATGCGGGCAGCTTCCGAATCTTCGTGTATCCAGATACCATTCCAGCGTTCTGTGGCTCATGCCTATTTCGTCGATTCGAGTCTCAAGCTTCTCAAGGTCTGCCTCTCTTTCTGAGCCGCCGATGATTTCTCCGATTTTCGGGAAGAGCACATCCATGGCGCGGACAGTCTTGCCATCCTCATTCTGTTTCATGTAGAAGGCTTTGATTTCCTTAGGATATCCGGTGAGGATAACCGGTTTGCCGAAATGCTTTTCGACGAGATATCTTTCGTGCTCGCTCTGCAAATCCACGCCCCAGTATACAGGATACTCGAATTGAACTCCGTTTTTGACGGCTTCTTCGAGAATCTTTATTCCTTCCGTGTATTCAAGTCTTACGAACTCTGTGCTGATGACGCTCTTGAGTCTTTCGATGAGCTCGTTGTCGTATCTGTCGTTAAGGAACTGGATATCGTCGTAGCAGTTGTCCAGAGCATATTTTACGAGATGCTTGATGAAGTCCTCCGCCAGATCCATGTTGTCCGTGATGTCATAGAAAGCCATCTCCGGTTCCACCATCCAGAATTCTGCAAGATGCCGGGGGGTGTTTGAGTTCTCTGCTCTGAAGGTAGGGCCGAACGTGTATATGTCTCCAAGAGCCGTAGCTCCGAGCTCGCCTTCAAGTTGTCCGCTTACCGTAAGGCTGGCCTGCTTGCCGAAGAAGTCCTTGCTGTAGTCCGGGGCGCCTTTTTTGTTTTTAGGCACATTATTGAGGTCGAGAGTGGTGACCTGGAACATCTGACCCGCTCCTTCGCAGTCCGAGGCGGTTATAAGAGGTGTGTTGAGGTAGACGAATCCTTTTTTGTGGAAATACTCGTGTATGGCGTAGGCCATCTGGCTGCGAAGCCTGAGTATGGCGCTGAAAGTGTTTGTACGGGGACGCATGTGAGCCACCGTTCTCAAATACTCCAGTGAAGTATCCTTTTTCTGAAGAGGATAGCGTACAGGGTCACAAGGGCCGTATAGCGTAATCTCGTCGGCGTGTATTTCCACAGCCTGTCCGCTTCCGACAGACTCTACGAGATTGCCTTTTACGCCGATGCACGCACCGGTGGTTATCTTGGGGAGGATAGTTTCCGTATCCGCGTTCTTGTCAATGACTATCTGGATATTCTTTATTGTTGAGCCATCATTGAGCGCCACAAATACTATTTCTTTGTTGCCTCTTTTGGTTCTTACCCAGCCTTTGGCAAGAACTTCCTGGCCTGCTTTCATGTTGAGCAGGTCCCTTACCTTTGTGCGAAGTATTTCCTTCATAAATTGCTTATCTTTTGAATTTTAAAAAGCAGCCCTCACAAAGGGGGCTGCTTTCGTATATTGCTGCAAAATATTATTCTGCAGGTCTTCTAGCCGAGTACATGATTTTAAGCGCAGAACATCTTCTGAGTTCCTGCTTAACATCACTTACAATACCCATTCTGACATCTTGGTCAGCCCTGATACTTACAGTCATAAACTGGCGGTCTTGCTCACTCTTTGACTCACGCTCAGCCGCGATAAAGTCGCGGATGTCGGTGGTCGTCTTGAAAGAGTCATTCAACTGGATACGTGGTTCAGTCCCAAACTGTGCCTGAAGGGCGCGGATAGGTGTACCGATATTGATGTAAGAGTTGAGATCCTTTCTTTCGAGTTTGACTACTTCTGAAGCTTCCGGAACCTTTACGGAAACCTTGTTCTCGGTCTCACGCATCTGGGTGGTCACCATGAAGAAGAACAGGAGCATGAACACGATATCAGAAAGTGAACTTGATGTGATTGCCGGCATTTCTTTTTTGCCGCCTTTCTTGAATTTTGACATATTCTTTTATCTCCTATCTTCTTTTGCCTACATCCTTAGGTTCAGCCTCTGAAATCTGCTGAGGGATAGCTTTCTTTACTATCTCCTGCTTGTCTTCGTCGAGGCTCATGAACTTCTTTCCGTAGTTGTTAAGGGAAAAGTCATCACGAATTTCATTGATGGCTTTTACGAGTTCGTTCTGTACGGCGATGTACTGACGATAACTTGTACCACGGTCATTCTGGAGTGAAATAACACCCTTTGAAACCGGATACTGTCCGAATCCTTCAATCTCGGTCATAGGCCTTTCAGGAAGGGTCTCGTCGTTGCGCGGGTTGAGAAGGAACTCCTTAATCTTATCTTTTAGCAGACTGATATCAATGGGCTCACCACCTGCAAAAATCCTATCTGAGGAATTTATTCTTACTACGATGATGTTGCGTCGGTTGATCTTCGTATCCTGCTGCTGCTGATCTTCAGCAGGCATAGGAGGAAGACGACGAGACAGACCTGTCTGTGATCCCATGGTTGTAGTCATGAGGAAGTAGCACAGGAGCAGGAATGCGATGTCAGCCGTAGAACTTGAGTTGATTGCCGGTGTTTTCTTGCCCATAATTATTTCCTGTTAATGATTGCCAGACGAATTTCGCCGATGATGATAGCCACAACAGCGGCAGCACTTGCGAAGTAGGTCAGGTTGAGAACGGTATCAGTTAATTTGAGCGTTGCGAGCGTATCTGCAGGGGAAACGTGCTCTCTTCCTACAGCAGGGTTGCCAGGAGCGAGAAGGTATGCTACAAATGCGAGCGCAGCAGCTGCGACGAGGACAATACCGACCTTGATAAGGGACTTCGGATTGTTCTTCGCCATGAGGACGAGACCGACAAGCACCCAGGAGGCGACTGCGAGTCCGACCATTACATATGCCCAATAGAAGAGTACGTCCACTGCCTGGCCGTCTTTGGTCGTAAAGCCCACGACTGAGCCCCACACCAACAAGCCGACACTGACGAGAATCAGCACGAGCATAAGTATTTTGAAAAACTTATTCAATTTCATATTAAAACGTGTGCAAAATGATTATTTCTTCTCGCTATATTTCGTAAGTACATCGATGAGGGAGATTGATGAATCCTCCATGTCAATGGTAATGGAATCAATCTTGGCAAGGATGTAGTTGTAGAAAATCTGAAGAATCATTGCAACGATCAAACCTGCTACTGTAGTGATCAAAGCGACTTTCATACCACCAGCCACAACGTTAGGTGAGATATCACCGGCAGCCTGGATAGCATCGAAGGCCTGGATCATACCGATAACGGTACCGAGGAATCCGAGAGAAGGTGCGATGGCTATGAAGAGGGCAATCCATGAAAGTCCGTTCTCCATCTCACTCATCTGTACTGAACCATAGGAAACGACAGTCTTTTCTACTACGTCGATACCCTGATCATAACGGAGAAGACCCTGATAGAAAATGCTTGCAACAGGACCACGAGTCTCGCGGCAAACTTTCTTTGCAGCCTCGATTCCACCGTTCTCAAGAGCCTTCTCAACAGCTGCAACGAGCTTCTTGGTGTTGGTCTTTGAGAATGAGAGGTAAAGAATACGCTCAATAGCAAGAGCAAGACCGATGATCAAGCAGATGATGATGAGGGCCATGAATCCTGGACCACCTTCGATGAACTTGGTCTTGAGTGCCTGGTGAAGAGGAACTTCCTGAGCACCTGCTGTGAGAGCAGCGAGGTCGTTGGCTGGAGCTGCGACTTCAGTTGCTGCAGAAGCGGCCTGCTCGTCCTGAGCAGATACAGTGTTGGCAGAGAAAGCCATTACGCCGGCAACTGCCAAAAACATGAAAAACTTTTTCATAACGAATTTTGATGTTGTATTAGTTGTAATAATATTCGCATATAAAAATCGCTGCAATTTAGTAAAAAAAATCCACATAACAAGGAATTACTTGGATATTTCGCCTTTTAGGTTCTTTGTCAAAAGGTTTTTAATCTTCTCCGGGTCGCTTTCCGTACCCATGAGATGGAAGAGTTTTGCAAGCGCGCTTTCCGTGGTGCTGTCGTATCCGGAGATAACTCCGGCCTCTTTCAAGCTTTGCCCCGTGGCGTATATATCCATATCAACTTCACCGCACAGGCACTGTGTCACGTTGAGCAGAATCTTACCTTTTGCGGCAGCCTCCTTGATGATCTGCATGAACCAAGGCTTGGATATGGCATTGCCCGAACCGTACGTTTCAAGTATGACGGCCCTTGTGCCGCTTCCCAGCAATATGTCGCTTACAGCCTGTTCCGTAATGCCCGGATGAATCTTCAGCACGGACACTCGTGTGTCCAGGTTGGTGTTGATGCCAAACGGCTTATGGTGATCTTTCGGATAGTGGATGAATCCGCTGTTGTATTTGATATTGATGCCGGCTGTGGCGAGAGGCGGATAATTTGGCGAATTGAATGCGTTGAATCCCGTGGCGTTGACCTTGGTGCTTCGGTTGCCTCTGTAAAGATTGGCGTTGAAGCAGATACACACCTCCGGCACTATTGCGTGGCCTTCGTTGTCTCTGGCGGCGGCAATTTCCACTGCGGATATCAGATTCTCTTTTCCGTCGGTGCGCGGCTTGCCTATCGGAAGCTGGCTTCCGGTGAAAACTACCGGCTTACTGAGATTGTCGAGCATGAAACTCAATGCCGATGCGCTGTACGCCATGGTGTCGGTGCCGTGAAGAATCACAAATCCGTCGTACAAGTCATACTTTTCTTTGATAAGACGGGCGAGCGACTGCCAGAGGGACGGCTCTACGTCAGATGAGTCAATCAGCGGCGAGAAAGAGTAGTGGTCAATCCGAAGCCCGAACTTCCTTAACTCCGGGACTTCTTCAAGCAGGCTGCTGAAGTCAAATGGTACAAGCGCCCCGCTGTCCACGTCTTCCTTCATTCCTATAGTACCGCCCGTGTATATCAGCAATACGGCTGATTTGACACTTCCGCTGCGGTCCTTGAATAAATTGAAACTTATCATAAGGCGAACAATTGTTTTGCGTTATATGTGGTTGTCCTTGCCACTTCTTCTTCGGTGATGCCCTTGCGTTCCGCTATGAACCGGCCGATAATCGGAATGCGGGAACTGTCATTTCTGGTGCCTCTGAAAGGTGTGGGAGACAAATACGGGGCATCTGTTTCCAGTACTATCCTGTCAAGCGGGATTCTGGCGATGTCTTCTCCAATCTGCGCCTTTCGGAAAGTGACCACGCCGCCTATACCTACATACCAGTCCCCGAGCTTCTGAAGCCGGCAAAAGGTCTCGTAGCTTCCGCTGAAAGCGTGCATGCTTCCCCTTAGGTGCAGGTGGCGGCAGTCCTCCAGCAGACTGAAAAAATCATCCGTGGCATCGCGAAGATGGATGTTTACCGGCAAATCCCATTCTGAGGCGAGTTCCAGCTGTGTGCGGAGCGCCTCCATCTGTTCTTTGCGGTACTCTTTGCCTTCGTGGTAGTCCAGACCTATCTCTCCCATTGCCACGATTCCTTTGTCGCGGAAAGGCATCATGGCATCTATCTCATCTTTCCAACCGGCATTCACCGAACCTGGGTACAGTCCCAGCATGGGGCGTAATCTGCCCGGATGCTTTTCGACGAGCCTGAACATTCTTTCGCGCTCCGTTGAGTCAATGTCCGGCTGAAGTATCATGGATACTCCGGCTTCGATGCTTTTTGATATTATCTCGTCTTCGCATTCCGCGAAGGCTTCGTCCGAGTTATGGGCATGTGTGTCTATGTACTCTACCATAGACTGCAAAGTTAATCAAAAATAGCATTGATGAAGCAGCCTCCTATAACATCCCTGCTGATTACCCCGGCGCTTTCCAGCGTCCCTAAAAGGAAAGAACATCTCGGGTAGTCGATTCCTGTAAGTTCACACAGGCTGTCACTGTCCGTTCCGCGCTTGTTTTTTATCTCCATGCACAGCCGCATGGCATCGTCGGCGTCCTCTCTTTCTTGAAACATGGAGGCCACTGTGTTCTTGAGGTCTTTTGCTTTACGGTATTCGCACCCGGGATATAATTGTGTCACAAGAGACGGCATTGAGACAATGGGGGCCGCTATGTTGTCGGCTATGAGCTGATTGCAGCCTTGCGAACGGGGGTCGTCTATTCTTCCGGGGAGTGCGAAAACCATCCTTCCGTAGCTTGACGCCAGTCTTGATGTCATCATTCCTCCGCCCCGGACGCGGGATTCCACCAAAATGGTGGATTGGCACAGGCCCGCAATTATCCGATTGCGTCTCAGAAAATTGCCGGGATACGGAATTGTCCCCGGCGGGTAGTCCGTTATGATGGCGCTCCCTTCGGAAGAGGCTATGCGCTCTGCTGCTGCCGAATGGTGACGGGGGTACACGTCATCCACGCCGACCGGACTTACCGCGATGGTCCTCAGCCCATTGTCCAGTGCCGCCAGATGAGCGGTGATGTCTATGCCTCTGGCGAGTCCGCTGACGATTGCCGGCGAAAGTCGCGTATGGATTGTTTCCGAACTGTTGTCCGGCAGGGAAGAGATGATTCTCTGACACCATTCTTTCCCGTATGAAGACATGTCCCGCGTGCCGACCATTGCAAGATAACCTCCCTCTCTGAATATGCTCTCCACCGGGCTGCGGCTCCTTACGTACAATAGCAGCGGAGCATCAGGGCATTCTTTGAGCAGGCTCGGATATTGTCTGTCGAAAATGCTGACAAACTGAATCCCTTCTCCGGAGAGTTTCCGGTATTGCTTTTCGGCTTCTTCCAAGGATTGCTCCAGAAATGCTGAGGAAAAACGGCTGTACGGGCCGAACAAATCCTGCTTTCCGGAGCGTCCGAAGGAAAACAGCTCCTCCATGGAGCCGAATCTGTCAATCAATTGGTGTGAAAACTTCGGGTTGTCTCCCAAAGCGGAGTTAAGCGCTATTGCGCCTACAATAGAAAAATTACCTTTGTCCATTCTTCATAATTTAAGTTCCGGACAAAGGTAATCATATTATCTCTAATGTCAATTGCTATATAATCAGCATTGCATCTCCGTACGGGCCGAACCTGTAATCCTGCTCCAGCGCGACTTCGTATGCGTGCATCACGTTTTTGAATCCTCCGAAAGCCGCTACGGTCATAAGCATAGTTGATTGAGGAAGATGGAAGTTGGAGACGATGGCGTCCGGAATGGAAAACTCATAAGGAGGGAAGATGAATTTGTTGGTCCATGTGTCCAGAGGCCTTACCTCACTTTCCGTAGTCACGTAAGTCTCCAGAGCCCGCATTACCGTCACGCCCACAGCGCAGATTTTATGGCCGGCGCGTTTGGTGGCGTTGATTTCATTGGCGGCTTCCTCTGATATGATTACTCTCTCTCCGTCCATCTTGTGTTTGGACAAATCTTCCACATCCACCGTGCGGAAATGTCCGATACCCATGTGAACAGTTATGAATGTCTTGTCTATATCATTGAGAATCATTCTGTTCATGAGCTCTCTGCTGAAGTGCAGACCTGCGGCTGGCGCGGATACCGCACCCTCGTTCTTAGCGAAAATTGTCTGGAATTCTTCCGCGTCCCTTTCGTCCGGATTCTCCTTTACCCATTCCGGTACCGGAGTCTTTCCGAGAGCAAAAAGCGCCGCCTTGAATTCGTCGTATGGCCCGTCATAAAGAAAACGCAGAGTTCTTCCTCTGGAAGTGGTGTTGTCTATCACTTCGGCGACCATACTCTCGTCTTCACCGAAATACAGTTTGTTCCCTATGCGGATTTTTCTTGCCGGCTCGACAATCACATCCCACAATTTCTGCTCCTTGTTCAACTCGCGCAGCAGGAATACCATAATGTCCGCACCGGTCTTTTCCTTTTTTCCGAGAAGTTTGGCCGGGAATACCTTGGTGTCGTTGAGTACGAACCTGTCTCGTTTTCCGAAGTATTCTATGATATCTTTGAATCTGCGATGCTCTATTTCCCCGCTGTCCTTATGAAGAACAAGAAGTTTACATTCGTCTCTCCACTGAATCCTGCCGTCTATTTCCGGCATAAGTTCGGTAGCTATTTTCTCTTTGGGGAGATTGAAATTGAACTGTGAAAGTTTCATGTTGCGATACTGTATTTGCAATTACACCTTTATTATACGGTAAAACAATGCAAAAAGTTTCACATTATACTTTGGCCTCTCTGAAAACCTCGATTATTGACGGAAAAGTGTTTTTGAGGAATGGTGGCAGGCTTGATCTTGCAACCCATGCAGCCTTGCTGATATCCTCTTCGGTCTGGGGTGTAAGATTCACCGGGTCGGTATAGAGCATGTCGTACCACCATGTATGTTTGAGGTGCCAGGTTTCATTGCGCAGATAGCAGTGATCTGTGATGCAAATCAGATCCCGGAGCTTGAGCTTGTCCACGCCGGTTTCTTCCTGCACCTCCCGGAGCGCTGTCAGCCGGATGTCTTCGCCTTCTTCCCTGTGCCCTTTAGGCAAATCCCAAAGGCCTCCACGGCGGATAAGCAGGTAGTCGCCACGTTTGTTGGATACCAATCCGCCGGCGGCGTCGACTTCCTTGAATTCTGCACATACCCTGCGGTACATCCACTCCACATTGTCTGTGGGGATGTAGATTCTGCTGAGAGATTCAGAGGCTTCGAACATATCCACGAGCGTGTGTATGGAGATATGCTCGCCTATGTGAAATTCCACCGAATTGGGGTCTGCAAGAGCTTGTTCGTCCGGTTTGCAGATAATCATGCACCGGTCCTTGAAATATATCTTGTGCATCGGATTTTTACTATCTTTGCAAAGATAAGAAAATACTTGCGTATGACAGCACATTATACCAGCAAACACGGATTGGTGTCAAGACGTCCGGAGGAACTTTACATGGCGTTTTGCGATATGCGGAATTTCTCCCAGTTGGCCTCTGACAAGATAAAATCGGAGATTAAGGCCGATTATGACAGTCTCAGCATAGAAGTCCAGGGGTTTCGCATCGGAGTCAGGATTGATGAAAGACAGCCATACTGTCTTATAAGAGTCATTTCGACAGACTCTCCCGTGGAGTTTGTTGCCGTGCTGCATTTTGACAATCCGGATGTTCCCGGGAAAACTGATTTCAGCATAGTCCTGGATGCCAACCTCAATTTCATGATGAAATCGATGCTTGGGAGCAAGATTCAGCAGGGGCTGGACAAGGCCGTGGACACATTGGTGGACATCTCGGAAGGCAGAATGCCGAATATGCCCGAAGGCTTCGGGAGATGATTCCGGTATCGATAAGGCTCAATCCTTTCAAAAGACCTTGGGAAGAAATGCCGATTCTCGAGGGTGCTTCTCGCGTACCCTGGTCTCCGCATGCCTATGTGCTTGCGCAGAGACCGTCATTTACCCTTCAGCCGTTGTTTCATGCCGGGTGCTATTATGTCCAGGACAGTTCCGCCATGTATGTCGGGCATGTGTTCCGCAAGGTTTTGGACTCTTTTCGCCCGGGGGTGAGAGTTCTGGATTTATGTGCGGCTCCAGGGGGGAAAACCACTGATTTGTCAGCGTCCCTTAGGGAAAAGTTCGGGGAAGATTGGACTCTTGTTTCCAATGAAGTCATGAAGGACAGGGTTCGTGTACTGGATGACAACGTGGCCCGATGGGGCGATCCTCGGGTGATAGTCTCCAGTGTGGACCCTTCGGTCTTTTCCGGATTTCCGGGCGTTTTCGATATTATCGTGGCCGATGTGCCATGCAGCGGAGAGGGGATGTTCCGAAAAGACGCGGAAGCGGAAAGACAGTGGAGCACGGATCTTGTGGACCTCTGCGCGGCACGGCAGAAAAGAATATTGGCGGACGTGTGGCCCTCGCTGAGGGAAGGCGGTGTGCTCATATACAGTACTTGCACATACGAGGATGCCGAAAATGATGCCAATCTGGAGTGGGCGGCATGTACGCTGGGAGGGACAATTGTCGAGCCGGAAAACGAATTTTCCGCGTACGGTGTGCGTCAGACACGGACCGGGAATTTGCTTAAGGCGGGAGATGTGCCCGGGGAAGGCCAGTGGGCAGGTGCTCTTGTAAAAACGTCCCCTTCAGGAATGTGCCTGCGCGAGCCGGATTTCAGCGCCATAAGACCATTGCGGAGGGTATTTCTGCCGGGTGAGCGCCGGGGTGAAGTGAAAGGAAAAGATTTTATCCCTGCTGCGGACTGGGCGTTGAGCATAGATTTTGACCGGAATATATATCCGGAGGTGGAACTGGATGAACATTCGGCATTGAAATTTCTTCACCGGGACACGCTCGTGCTTCCTGACGCCCCCATGGGGTATAATGTTGTGACATATTGTGGAGTCCCGCTCGGGTTTGTAAAGAATCTTGGGAAAAGGTGTAATAATCTGCACCCGCAGGGAAGAAGGATATTGATGGATGTAAATAATTTGAAATGAGAAGAGTATTGTTGATATCGGCGGTCTTTTCGATGCTCGCCGCAGGGGTGGTTCATGGGCAGGAAACGGAGCTCAGGACTTCATACAAACAGAGATATGAAAGACAGGTCCGCAATGTCGGGGTTGTCGGGGTAGGTGTGGAAACGATTCTTGACAGATGGGAGAAAGACTGTCCGGACGATCCCGAGATGTTCAAGTCCAAGTTTGATTTCAATTATGCCAAGTCCTTGTCTTCAGAGGTCGTGCAGAATCCTTCATCCAGATTTCTTGGCGAGAAGCCGGTGCTTACTCTCAAGGATTCTACCGGGGCGAATGTGTATTATTATCAGGTCAATGTGTTCGACGATGAGTATTTTTCGCTGGCGCTTCAGAGCATTGGCAGGGCGGCCGAGTTGAGACCTCACGAATTGAGGTATCGTTTTGACAAAATCAATGCTCTTATTGCATACGAGAAGGATAGTCCGGATATGAGCTATTCTGAAATCAAGGCTCTTGTGGAAGAGTACCGCTCAGATAAGAATGCGTCCTGGACTCTTGATTCAGAGCCGCTTACGCAAGTCAAAGGCTCTTCTGTGGCTCAGGAGTTCAGTCAGGCCATGGGGGAGTATTGCTATGCCCTTTACCGGATAGGGACGCCTCTTGCCTATGATTACTTTTTCCAGCTTTCCTCCATTATGAACAAGTTGGAGCCGAACAATACGGTGTTTATAGACAATATCGGTTCCTATTGGCAGGTGGCGAAAAGAAACAACAGGAAAGCGGAAAAATATTATAAGAAAGCTTTGAAAATCGACCCGGAAGACTATGCGGCTACCAGTAATCTGAAGCTTATTCAGTCTTCGAAGTCTCGGAAGGGTCAATCCGGGAAATAAACATACATGGAATAAGCATCAGAAGCATTATGGCCGCAAATGCTATGGCGTCGCAGGCTATGATTCCGGTCGGATTTATCTCCACAGGCACATAGGATACGAAATAATTGGCCTGGTTGAGTTTCAGGATATGGGTGCTTTTCTGTATCAGGCACAGCACTATGGCGATTGCATTTCCTGCCAGCATGCCTTTGCCTACGATGACCGCTGTCACGCGAAGGAAGACGCCGGCTATTCCTTTGTCTCTCATTCCCAGAGACTTGAGCGTTCCGATGGTGGAAATGTTTCTGAACAGAAGAATCAGCAGGCCTGATATCATGTTGAATCCCGCTACCAGAATCATAAGACCCAGGATAACCAGCAGATTAAGGTCAATGAGATCCAGCCAGTTGTATATGTGTGCAAATGACTCCGCCGACGATACGGCCGACATCATTTCTTCCTCATCGGTGGATTTCGTGTAAATGACAGTTCCTGCTTCTGCGGCTTTTTCTTTGAGCCCGGCCGTGGTCCGGTACTTTTCATCGAGAGTGATTTCGAGTGCAGACGCCTTATGGGCATCCCATCCGTTGAGCCTCCTTAAATCCGAAATCGGAAGTTCCACAATGAAATTGCGGTTGTCCCCGAGCATGTCCTCGCCGATGGCTGAGACCGTGAATTTCCTGATTTTCAACTTCTCGGAAGGAAAATATCCCGTGAAAACATCTCCCTCTGAGAGGTTTAAATCCGAGGCGAGCCCGGCGGGAATGGTGGCATGCAATGATGAATCGGCATTTTCCGTCCCCTTGAACAATACTCCCCTTATGACGGAGCCCTTCTTGGCTATACCTGCCCTATAGATGACAGGTTGTATGGAGACGACACCTTTTATGTCTCTGATGTCTGAAAGATAACTCGGGTTGTCCGGGATTGGGTCGTCGCTCCCGAGATAATTGTGATATGTGGGAGAAAGCTGTATGTCTCCGCTTATGGCGCTAATTTTCCGGCCTATGCTTTCCCTGAATCCGGAAGATACGCTTTGGGCAAGGATAATAACAAAGAAAGAAATGGCTATCAATGTGATAGCCATTCCTCCTTTGGTCTTGAGCCGGGATGCTATGAACTTCTCAGCTTTCATTACCGGCAGATAATTACCAGATGTTTACCCTTTCGCTTTCAGGTCTCCACATAGGGTCTCCTTCCTGGATGTCGAAAGCCTTGAAGAAGAATGGGAAGTTCCTTACGGTAATGTTTACGCGATTCTCGGCAAGTGAGTGCACGTCAAGTTTGGTCAGACGCGCCTTCTCTTCGTCAGTGGCGTTCTGTGCCCAGAGATGTGCAAATCCGAGGAAGAATCTCTGATCCACGTTGAATCCGTCAATGTCTGCCGGGAGAGTGTCTCCGAGGGCATTATGAAGGGCCGTGTATGCAATGCTGACTCCACCGTGATCCGCGATATTCTCACCAAGAGTGAGCTGTCCGTCGGCATGAAGTCCCGGGAGAATCTCCACTTCGCTGTATTGTTTTACCAGAACAGCGGTCTTTTCCTTGAACTTGGCTTCGTCTTCAGCTGTCCACCAGTTGGTCATATTGCCTTCTGCGTCGAAAAGCCGTCCCTGGTCGTCGAATCCATGAGTCATCTCGTGGCCGATTACCACACCGATAGCACCATAGTTGATGGCATCATCAGCGTCGATGTTGAAGAATGGCGGCTGAAGGATAGCTGCAGGGAAGCAGATTTCATTGGTGGTAGGATTATAGTATGCGTTGACAGTCTGAGGAGTCATTCCCCATTCGCTCTTGTCGGTCTTCTGTCCGAGTTTGCTGAGGTTGTCAGCTACATACCACGCATTTGCGGCGCGGAGGTTGTCATAATAGCTGAGCTTCGGATCCACGGTCAGGCTTGAGTAGTCTTTCCATTTGTCCGGGTAACCTATCTTTACGGTGAAGCTTGAAAGTTTCTTCTCCGCGTATTCCTTGGTCTTGTCTGACATCCAATCAAGGGCGGCGATGTGCTCTCCGAGAGACTTCTGCAGCTGGTCAACAATCTCCAGCATCTTCTGTTTGTTCTCTTCAGGGAAATACTTCTTGACATACATCTGGCCGACGGCTTCTCCGAGAATGCTGTTAGGAATGCTCATGGCACGTTTCCAACGAGGCTTCTGCTCTGTGATGCCGCTCATGGCCGTGCTGAAGAAATCAAAGTTTGCAGCATAGAAGTCATCTGAAAGGGAGGATGAAGCGTCCATGATGAGGTGTGCCGCGAGGTAATCCTTAAGGGTCTCAAGGTCGGTGTCTGCGTAGAGCTTTGCAAATCCGTTGAAGAAAGAAGGCTGCTGCACTATCACTTTTTCCTGCTCCGGCAATCCGAGAGACTTGAAGAAAAGAGCAAAATCAAATCCCTTGAACGTAGCGGCAATCTGGGATGTGCTCATCGGATTGTAGAGCTTGGTGTAATCCCTGTTCTGTATGCTTGTCCATGAGAATTCGGCCAGTGCGTCTTCTGTCTTCAGGGCGCTTGCGGCTCTGCGTGCCGGTTCGTCAAGACCGCAGAGAGAGAAGAACCTCTCTATCATCTGCTGGTATTTCTCGTGCAATTCCGCATTTTCCTTGGCTACATAGTAATCGCGGTCACCCATTCCAAGTCCGCCCTGTCCCATATAGAGGACCTGGGAGTCGCTGTCCATAAGGTCCGCATCAACGCCGACTCCGAAAAATCCGCCTGTGCCGTATTTGTTCATATCGGCAAGGACCTTGACGAGTTCCTGCTTGTCCGCAGCCGCATAGATGGCGTTCAAATCCTTGACAATCGGAGTTGCGCCTTCGGAATTCAGCCTTGTGGAATCAAGTCCCTGTTTGTAGAGGTCTACAATTTTCTGATCGTTTGTTCCGTACGCCGGAGACATCTTGGACATCTCGGCGAACAATGCGTTGAGCCTTTCGACATTGTCCTCACGCAGCTTGTCGAAAGAGCCGAACCGTGCGTATTCAGGCTTCAGCGGGTTGTTCTTGACCCAATTGCCGTTGGCGTAAGAATAAAAGTCCGATTTTGGGCTTATGCTAAGATCCATGTAACTCGTGTCCAGAGCCGGGACCTTGTCTCCTTTTTGTTGGCAGGAAACTGCCGCAATCACTAAAGGAAGCATCAACATTAATGTCTTTTTCATTTGAAACATGATTAATTTGGGCGTAAAGATAGTGAAAATCGCTTGCTTTTGCTATTTTTGTGCGATTCAAAAGATATTGGTAATGATAGAAATAAAAAAGAACAGCCTGCTTTACCGTTATGTTGTGGCTACTGTCGGGCTGTTCCTCGTTTCATTTGGTGTGGCGGTGTCCATAGTGGTCAATCTTGGCACCGCTCCGTTGTCTTGTGCCGCGTACGTATTGAACCTGGAGTTCCCTTCGATCAGTGTGGGAACATTCATATTCATCGTGAATATGGTGTATATGCTGGTGCAGATGCTGGTGCTCAGGAAGAATTTCAAGTTGCGCAATCTTATGCAGATCCCGGCATCTCTGCTGTTCGGGTACCTTGTGGACATCTCCCTTTGGATATTGTCCGGAGTTCATCCCGAATCTGTGTGGGTAAGGTTGTTGATGCTCGTCGGCGGATGTGCAATCACAGCGATTGGCGTCAGCATGGAGGTGCATGCCAAAGCCTGGATGCTGTCTGCGGAAATGACTGTGGATGCGTTCTCCAAGACCTTCAGCCAGCCCTTCGATAGGGTAAAAGTGATTATGGATTCTTCAATGGTCCTGATAGCAGCCGTGCTGGCCTGGTGCTTTTTCGGCAATCCTTTTGGAAGCGGAGATTTTCAGAATGCCGGTGACGTGCTTCTTGCCAGAGTTCCCGGTGTCGTCAACGGCGTCGGTACTGTCATCATGGCGTTTCTGCCTGGGATGATGATGAAGTATGTTTCTCCTGCTCTGGGCAGATTCTTCTGAATTGTTCATAAACTGAGATAACGGTCTGGACGTAGTTTACGGTCTCTTCGCCCTTGAAGACACCAAGTTTTACTACGCCGGTGTCCGCTACCGATTCGTCGTGCATTTCCGGGATGACGTCTATGACCGTATCCCAGTACCCCGTGTCCACGCCCCTGAGTTCTGCGAGCCTTAGAATATCGTCTATTCGTCCTATGCCGGCGTTGTAGGCTGCCAGTGCATATTTGAACTTTTCCTGATTGTTGGCGGCAACGCTTGAGTATCTTCTGAGCAGGCTGTGCAGGAGTTCAGCTCCTGCGCGGATATTGTCTTCCGGATTCAGCGGATCCGTGACACCGAAACTTCTGGCCGTATGCGGCATCATCTGCATAAGGCCGCTTGCTCCCCTGTGAGAGCGTGCCTCGATATGGAAATGAGACTCCTGATATATGATTGCGGCAAGCATTCTCCAGTCCCATCCCATAGAGTCAGCTTTTTCTTTGATGAGGCTGTCGTACGGGCTCAGATGCTCCCGTCTGCGACTTCTGAAAACATTGTATCGGCGCATGAATGATTCGCGGACGACATCGTTCTCATCGTTCTCGTGCCAATTGTCTATCCACCTGTTGAGGTTGTCCATCTCATGGCTTTCGTCTTCCCGCATGACCCATGTGCTCAGACTGTCAATCGGGGATGAGAAAATCAGACTGTCAAGTTGAAGGTCCTCTTCGTAAGGAATGACCAATATGTCAATTACCCCTGCGCGCAGAGAATCCAGGTATGAAGTGTTCTTGCCACTTATGCGGATATCTACCGTACGGTCATCGTTTTCGGCATATTGTTCAAGCAAATAATAATTGTACCCTACCACCAGAGAACTGGTCGTACTTGAGAGGCTGTCCAGATCCAACACGCTTATGATGTGCGGTTTGAGGCTTTTCTCCTCCACCTGGTCCGGGATAAAGCGCGAGGCGATGAAGACCGCTGCACATATTACGGCGGTAATTCCGGAGACTATGTAAAAACTTCTGTCGGTTTTATGCATAAATTACGTATGTTCCCTTTCAGGAGAAAATCTATCTCTGCTGTACCGGCCGACCGGTAGGCTGGATGTAGAAAGGCCAATAAATACCAATTTTCAACCCGTCGAATCCGCGTTGCGTGACAATATATCTGTCAGCACTGAAATAATCCGACTTGCTCATCGGCCAGCCCTGTCCTGCATTCTGATATTTAACGAAGATGCAGGCCCGTTTCCACTGAAAGTTGAAGAATACATCAAAATATGGGCCATTTGTATAAGAGCGTTCGTTCTGATTATGGAACACTCCAAGTGCAGGATTCCATGAAGGGGAGTTCCATGCCGTGTTGTAGAAGGCATTGGCTCCCACCTGCATTGCAAGTATGTTGTTGCCCAGATCGTTTTTCTGGAGTACGAACTGAAGGTAGTATCTGAGATTCAGCGCGAGATTCGGCACCGGTACAATATTCTGGTCTGATGAATACTGGAGCAGAATTTTATTGTCAAGATGCAGAGGGCCGAAGACGAATTCTTTTCTCAGATGGGCGGACAGTATGCTCATCGGTTTTTCCGCCTGATTGACCATGCCTTTTGTGTCATAGTAAGTGTTTCCGGACAGCAGGGCATATCCGATTCCGGCGTCGAACTTCCACCGTGGGATAGAAATGTCACCCTTGATGGTCGTGGTAGATGTTTTGGAAAATTCGTTGTCCCACTTGAAGTGGTTCGTGCTGATATGTTTGAGATAGTAGGTCGGTTCGTCGAGTCTGGTCTCGAAACCGACTTTGATGCTGAGAGGACTCTTGCGCGCTCTGCGGAAAGGGTACAGGTTGACTTGTCCGTTGGCTTGAATGAAAAAATCACCCGCGTTGGCGCCGAACAGGTCGAGTTTGCCTTTTGCATCCCAGAAGAAGTAGTTGCGAAACTGCCCCTCGGCCCCGGCATACGCATAGAAACTGTTCTCCTTGTGCGTTGTAGGCCGGACACTGGTGCTGTCGAAATACATGCGCATCACGTCTCCCACGCCCAGGTCCAGTTTGGAGACGACAGCTTCGCTTGACCACGGTTGGAGTCTGATATACAATTTGTTGTCAAACTTGCGCACTCTCATCGAATCAGCGCTTGAGACCGGGTCGTAATTGAATACATTGTTGTAAAAGGCTCTTCCCGCATCATCGTTGATTCTGTCCGTGTATTCGCGGGTATATGTGGAAAGCTCGCTGCTGTGCCCTATGAATGCACTTGTGAGATCTCTGTCAAGACTGTCCGCATTGAAATGGTATGTGCTGTCCCGAGAAGCCTTTATTCGCTCAATGAAGGTGAAAGGAATGCGTAATTGCTGTTCGAGGAAGAAGGTGTTCTTCTTGGTCTTGGATGAGGCTGACAAGAGGTTGATAGGGATGTCTCTGGCGTCCACGGTAGTGTCGGACACCCACTTGGTATCCTGCATTCCGCCGTTTTCCTGACGGGTGACCATGTTGCGTATGTATCCCGCATGCATGGTATATTTCTTCCCCAGATAATTGAGCTGCACGGCGGTTGCCTTGTTGGCGGTTTCTTCCCGTTCAAGCATGCCTCCGCCGCCGAATCTGTCATACAGAAGGCTGAAATTGAATTCCGGAGTTATATTCTGGGTGGTGAAAAGGTGCAAGTTGTCCGACTCCTTGACGCTTTTCCCGAAAAGGGTGCCGAAATAGCACAGTTCCGTATAAGGGGTTTTGCTATTATAATGGAGAGTTGTCCGGGGAGATGCGCTCCACGGTTCAAGTGCATCATAGAACTCCACGCCCTCGTCACTTCTGCGTTTGAACCAGTCGTAGTACTGGACAGGGGATCCGGCTACACCAAGCCAGGTGGCGTTTACGTCATTGCGCTGGAAAGGGTAGTCGTAATAATGATAATTGTAGCTTGTGTCAGGGACGAAAGGCTTTATTTTGCCGAAGTCCTGTTCTGCCGTCCATGCGATTATCCGCTTATACTGCATGGAATCCGGAAGGGCATAAGTTTCAAGTATTCGCGGAGTGTTTTCGGTGATGCTGTCACGTATCTCCTTATTGTGCTCCTTGACCTTACGAAGAGAATCGGCACGCGCAGTCATGAGCTTCGCTTTTTGCTCGGCGTCATATTTTTTGCGTGCTTTCTTGTCAAGCCCGGCATACCATTTCTCGAATGCCGCTTTGGCTTTGGCCGTGGAATCGGCTATGTATATTGAGTCCAGTTTGTCCCAGAGGGAGGAATCCAGAAGTTGTTTGAGCGAATCCCGCGGGCTGAGTTTGCCGGAACTGTCCTGAGCCTGCGCAAGAGAAAGTCCGGCTTTGTCAAGCGCGGCGGCCAGACTGTCAATAATAACGTCCGAATGTCCTTGCTTGCCTTGTTTGTATGCATCTGCGGGGTATAGAACAGTGTCTTTGGATGCAGAAGCCACAGGTATCGTGGAAGCTACAGCGTATGAAACATTCGCTGCCGAAGCGTGCTCGCGCGCCGGCAAAGGGCTTCTGAAAGGGGAGGTCCTTCCGATTCCTAAAGCCGCCCCGGTGGTGAGCAACATCACTGCCGTCGGGAACAATATGCGGGATAAGTGCTTCATTCGCCTACACATAGAACTTACAAAGTTAGCAACTTTTTATAAATCGCCCAAATCGGACTATGTGTCTATAGTGTACGAACTGCTCTCCAAGTATAAAAAAACGGCGGAAACCTGTGTTTGCATTCCTAAAATACATATCTTCGCAGAGTAAAAAAATCACTAAATGTCACAGTTGGAATCTTTATATCATTCATTCACGGGTTGCGAACCATTTGAAATGAATCTTCTGCCTCTTTCGGGCAGTGCGCGCAAGTATTATCGTATCACCGGAGAGGGCGGCACATTCATAGCCTGTATCGGCACTAATCCTGCGGAGAACAGGGCTTTTCTTGCCATTGATGAGGCTTTCTGTGACGCGGGTTTTCATGCTCCTAAAGTCTATGCGGTGTCCGAAGACGGAATGGAATATATACAGGAAGACCTTGGAGACGGACAGTTGTTCGAACTGCTGAAACCTCAGATTCCTTCCGGAGAATTTACCGAAGAGCAGCTGAACTGGCTCAAAGACACCATGTCGCTTCTTCCTGCCGTGCAATTTAAGGTGGGAGAGAGGATGGATTGGAGTATATGCTTCCCTGACAGGGAGTTTAATGACCGTATGGTAAGTTTTGACCTCAATTACTTCAAGTATGATTTCCTGAAACTTACCGGACTAGAGTTCGATGAAATCAGGCTTCAGGACGATCTTGACAGGCTTCGGGCGGACTCTCTCGACTATGATTCCAATTGCTTCATGTACAGGGATTTTCAGGCCCGTAACATTATAATCAAAGATGGAGAACCTTGTTTTATTGATTTTCAAGGCGGTCGGCGAGGCCCGGTACAATATGACCTTGCGTCATTTCTGTGGAATGCCGGGACCTCATTCAAGCCCGATTTGAAGCGCGAACTGGAGGAGTGCTATTTGCGCTCGCTTTCCAATTTTGTTCCGGTGAATGAGAGGCAGTTCAGGGAGAAATATCGCCTTATAACCCTCATTCGTCTGCTCCAGGAATTTGGTGCCTATGGCTTCCGTGGCCTGGTAGAACGCAAGCAACTGTTCATAGACTGTATCGCTCCCGGACTTGGGTGTATACGCGAACTGATATCGGAACCATTCACCAGGTACCCTTATCTCAATGATCTTCTTCAGCGTCTTACCGGAGAATGGAACGGGCATACGATTCTGCCCGGATTGAAAATTGATTTATGAAAGCAATGATTTTTGCGGCCGGACTGGGCACCAGGCTAAGACCTATTACGGACAGCAGACCCAAGGCGCTGGTGCCGGTGAACGGAACACCGGTGCTTGAGATTGTGATTCGCAAACTACAGTCTGCCGGCATCAATGATTTTGTGGTCAACGTGTTCCATTTTGCCGATATGGTGGAAAACTACATCAGGGACAATGGAGATTTCGGCTCTCATATTGACATCTCCCGAGAGGATGTTCCGGACGCAGGAGGAACCTCTGCGGAGCCTTTGGAGACGGGAGGAGGCATCAAAAGGGCTGCGCGTTTTCTTGACATGGAGTCCCGTTTTCTCGTGCACAATGTGGATATCCTGAGCAATCTTGATATCCGATGGTTTATGGCTGAAGATGCGGCTGTGGGAGCCGGATCGCTGGCAAGCCTTCTTGTATGCGAGTCGTCCGATGCGGACAGGTATCTTCTTTTCGATGACGATATGCGTCTTGTAGGTTGGACCAATGTGCGTACGGGAGAGGTCAAGACTCCATTCCCCGGGCTTGATATAAAAAAATCCCGCAGATTGTCTTTCTGCGGGATACATATTCTATCTTCAAGAATTCTTCCTATGATGGAGTCATGGCCCGAGCGCTTTTCCATCATCGATTTTTATCTTGACGCCGCGGCTCGCGAAGTTATCCGCGGAGTGATGGCCCCGGAAGGATTCCGGATGATAGATATAGGTTCTCCCGAGAAGCTTGATGAAGCGCAGAAGAACCCATTCTATCTGTAGCGGACTACTTCTTCTCTCTGGTAATCTGGAACTCCACGATATCGAACTCGTCCGGACTGCCGACGATTTCTCCGTCTTTCACGAAGCCGTAAGACATCGTCTGGACCTCGAAGTACTTTCCGTCCTTCTGGAAGAATTCAGGGAACATGGAAATCTTTTCTTTTCCGTCACCGACGTCCGTGATGGAGCCTTTGTATATGACGCCATCGTAGTCGGACATGTACAATTCCCCGCTGTATGACAGGCATGCCATGAGCCGTACTTCGTATTCTGAGCCATTAATCGTTGTCTTTCCGAGGTACTGGTATCCGTCAATGATGATTTTCTTGGTGCTTGCGTCATATTTTGCCACGAACGGGAACTCTTTTCCGGCGTTGCTTTCCGACCATCCGCTTACCTTGAAGGATTTGTTCGGCGTAAGCTGCTCGACTTTGATGGTATATGTAAGGGGAGACTTCCAGTCCTTGGTGGTTTTTCCGGTGACAGTCCATTCCCCGAGGAATGCCTTGTATGCATCGTCGGCTTCTCCTGACGGCTCTGCGTCGAGGGTGGCTGTAGCCGACTTGAAATACCATTTGTCATTGTAAGAGAAGAGGACAGCGAAGATGTATTCCGTTTCCGGCTCAAGGTCAGGAGTGATTCTTGTGAACTGGCCTTTATCCTGGATGGCAGAAACCTCGTCTTCCTGAAGAGGGGTGTTGACCACATAGGCCATAAGCTCAGGCATTGTCGCGAGAACATCATCTACAGACATTTCCCCAAAAATAGCCATGCAGGTGGCGTCCCACTGCGCCTTGCTCATCATAGTGGCAAAGACGGTATCAGGGTTGAGGTCGCTGAAATTCTTCATGGTGACATCCGCACGCGCGGTATTGTATCCGTAGTAGCCTTCAAGTTCCTTGTTGTACGCACACAGGCTTACTTCAAATTCCGGCTCAGGCATAGGTGTGGTGTACACCTTGGTCTGAAGGAAAGAGTCTCCGTTGGGATCCACGCCCATTATTGCCAGCACGTATTCTGTTCCTGGCTCTACCGTCCATGAGTCTGTATAGGTATTGCCGGCGTGAAGTGCATACTCGTAGAGGAAGTTCTTTATCTTCGTCTCGTCGGCGCCTTCAAACTTGGCGTCGTACTGGTCTTTCTTGTAAAGGTCATAGCAGATATAACTTACGGCGTAGTCTGAGAACTCCATTCTCACCGAGATGCGTTCCGGACTTACAGTCTCATCCGTAAAGTTCACTTCTCCGGTGGTTGAGCCTGCCTCAGGCAGAGTCATCTCGATATATTCCGGGGTCCCTGTCCAGCCTGTCTCTCCTTCAATGTAGCTGAAGAGGGCATAATATGACTGGCCGCCATACAGTGTAACTTCCTGATTGCGAAGAGTGTTTTCCTGATCGTTGGACCATCTGTGTTCCGAAGGTTCTGACCCTTCTGCGCCGTAGCTTGCAAGAAGATTCCAGATGAAAACATTCATGTCAAACTCCGAGCTCTCATTCTCAATGGCAGAGGCGAGGAGATGATTGAAATACCACCCTTCGAGGTAAGTATGACGGTAAGTTCGTCCCGGCTCCGAATTGACGTGATATGAGAGACTTGTCTTGGATACATCTCCCGGAGCGAGTACTTTTTTTACTTCTGCTGCAGTGGTACTCGCGGAGATTGAACGTATCTGCTCCGAGAATTCATTTCTGACAGCGGCATAAACCAAATACTGAGTACTCGGGTCAAGTCCTTCCACCGTGACGGTTTTGGACTCTTCTGTGGCTTTCTCCACGTTGCCGTGGCTAAAAATGTATTCTGCCGACTTTACCTCTTCTTCAAGATTGGAAGTGCAGTACCAAGCAAATGATTCTGCATGCTTGGTGGATACGGAGAAAGAAATGTGGTCCTCTCCGACTTCCACAAGTTCCATCTTTATTTCCACATTGTCTTTGGGAGCTTCAGGCCCGTTGTCCTTCCGGCACGAAGCCAATGACAGCAATGCCATACCGAGCAATGCCGCATACTTAAAAAGATGTAATTTCATGTTCTTTGATATTAACTAACTAACTAACACTCAAAGATACAAAAAATGTCAGATACTTGATAGAGTAGATGGGAATTTCTTCGGTAATTGCATTATGCGCCCATCTTTGAAGACATCCCGGCCGCCTCTCAGCCGTCTTACATCTAACCCCTAAAAAGATTCTTGATAACTCTTTTCATGAAAGATTTGTCAAAAATTGGTAAAGCTTGCATCACATATTTATAATTGAATGTATCATACGTAAAATATACTTCGTCTGCATAATCTCCAGTAGTACAATAAACGCCTGTTTCAGAAGTAGTATAAGTATAATAATAGCCTGTTTCAAAGGTATCAATAGTTCCGTTCCATTCATCAAATCTATGCATTATATCGGGAAACGGATAATCACTGCTTTCTTCTTTCTCGATGACCAAGCATAGTAAGAAAGATTCCGGCTTATTGATAAAACGTATTATTTTCGTGGAATCCGACAGGCTTTCACATTCATAACAATGTTCTTCCCACGGGTAAAGTATTGAGGATGAAAAGTCTGCAGAAAGCCCTATCCTACTTTTATTTGCTCTATGTTCGTAAGGGACGGATTTATCAGGGGACAATAATTCAATAAAATTTGAATTTGAAGACGGATTTGTCCCTATGAAAGGATGCGGAATCATATCGTAGGATGATACGAACCACCTTCCGTTGCATTCTACTATTGCCGGATTTTCAATCTTGATTTCATCCACATAATACCCTTTGGCTATGCCCGAAGGGAACTCATACATTTGGGGAATTATGTGCCGATAAAAAAACTCTCGCGACCTAACGGCAAAAAAACTTAAAAAATCGTAAAAAGGAGATTGGAATTTAACCATATCGGGGTCTTCACTGTCTTTTTCCCAGGAATATTTTTCATACATGTATGGACAATAATCCACATAAAATAATGTAACAGGGAACCCAAGGAATACTATCACAACTATAATTGCAATGATCTTAATGGCTTTTTTCATGACGTATTTGTATTAATAAATTTGTCCTGTTTTTGTGTTTTGGAACCAACTTCTCCCACCTGGATCTATAAAGTTGACAGGGTCCCCGTCACAGCTCGCCCTCAGTGCACATATCTTGACTCCATTCCAAAGATATGAATAATTCACCAATGTTGTAGAAGCTGTTTTGGTTTATTTCAAAGCAGCTTCCAAGACAAAGGTATTATATTTTTCAAAAAATTCACCACGACATGTTGCGGAACGAGAAAAAATACATATCTTAGCGCCCTAATAGTTTTGAATAACTCAAATTTATATGTTTATAGGCGATACGATCAGATAGAAGATACCTGAAATATCTAAAACATGAGCGACAAGTTCTATTGTCGGTTACAAGAACCTGACTCCTCAGGGATACATAACATCACAAATCATAAGTAAATGAAAGCAAAACTTTTCTTGGCTTTGACCGCAGTGGCAGCCATCACTATCTCCGGATGTTCGAAATCCGAGACACTCAAGACTCCGGAAATCGAAGTCTCCAACTTGTCAACTACAAGTTTCTCATTCACATGGACAGCAATTCCTGAGGCAACAGGATACACCTATGAGGTGAAAGCTGCAAACCAGTCCACAGTAAATAGCGGCAACAGCGAAAAACCTGAAAAGGTAGAGGTCACAGGACTAAGCATGGCCAGCACGTATACAATTTCAGTCCAGGCTCTCGGAACAGGGTCATTCACGAACTCAGAATATGCGACAGTGACCGTGACGACATTGGACAACACTGTCCACTTCACAGACATGGTGCTTTCCAGAAGACTCCTGGAAATGACAGAGCCTAAGATTGACGCGGACGGTGACGGCAAGATTACATTCGAAGAAGCCGCTGTGGTGAAGGAACTCAATCTCGGATTCGCCGAGAAACCGGAGTCCTCAAAAGACTGCATTACTGACATCACAGGTCTCGAATACTTCACATCACTCGAGACATTGAACTTGAAATACAACACAGTCAGCGACGCCAAGCCAATCGAAGGCATCTCGACTTTGCAAGTCCTCATCCTCGGCGAGAATCCGATTTCTTCCATCAATCTCGATAAACTCGGCGAGCTTACAGACCTCAGACTCTACGGAACAAACATCTCTGAGATTGACTTGTCAAAAACTCCTAAACTTGAGAGTCTCTACCTGCAGAGAACCAAGGTTTCCAAGGTCGATCTCACCCCGCTTCAGTCATTGGACCAGGCCCTTATCAACAACTGCTCCAACCTCAGCGAGATCAAGGCTTCTAACCTGCCTAGTCTCACCAGACTCGATGCAGTAAAAGGCAACCTCACAAGCTTTGAGATTTCGGACTGTCCTTCATTGAGAGAGCTTCATCTGAACAGCAACAAGCTCACGTCCATCAAATTGAACAACCTCGCTATGCTCATGAGACTGAACGTTTATGACAACCAGCTCACCAGCATTGACGTATCTAATCTGCCGTTCCTCATGTGGCTGTTCGTGTTCGACAATCAGCTTACAAGCATCGATTTGTCCGCAAATGTTCCGCTGAGAGAGTTCAGGGCATCCAACAACCCGCTTACAGAAGTCAATCTGAGCACAAATGAGAATCTCGTATCACTCGAACTCGAGAATATGAGCAAGATGAAGACACTGAATATCAAGAACGGATATTATGACGAATGGGACAGCGAGTATCTCATCGTTGAAGGGAACACCGCTCTCGAGAAGGTAATCACCGATCCGGGTGCCGAATTCGAACTCGTCAAGAAGTTGTTTGCAAACAATCCTAAAGTTCAGGTTGTAACAGAATAATTTCAAAACGATTTCATAGTTCTACCGCTTGCGCAGCATTCCAAACACATGGCTCATGACGGTATAATACAACAAGAGGTCGACTAAATGGTCGGCCTCTTTCTTTGTATGCTCGAAGTTCCGCAGCGGCAGCAGCTTGCCTCTGTGAGAGGACTCGGTACCGGAAACGCCCTCCTACGGTACGGAATTGTCACTCGGTGCGCAAAACAGGCTCCTATGGTACGCAACGCGTTTTCTGAAGCATTCGGTGTAAAAAACAGGCTTCTACGGTACGGAAGGGATATTCGGTGCCAAAAACAGCCTTCTCTGGTACGCGACGCATCTTCAAAGGCTCGCAGAACAGCACCTGCCACATCGAACGCGTCTCCAAAGGCCCGCAGAACAGCCGACTCCACAGACTGTGGACGGCCTCCTGCCGCACGCGACGCATCAGAGGCCCGCAGAACAGCCGACTCCACAGACTGTGGACAGCCTCCTGCCGCACGGACGCATCTTCAGTGCGCGGAACGGCCTCCGCGAGGAGGCGAGCAGACATAAAAAGAGGGTGACCTCTAAGTCTATCAAGACTTTTTAGCCACCCTCTTGTCGCTTATAGTACTGTATTCAGACTAAAGGTCGTTGAGCTCCTGTGCGAGATCGTCCTTGCGTCCGACAATGATATCCTGGTATGCCTTCAGACCGGTACCGGCAGGAATAAGGTGTCCGCAGATAACGTTTTCCTTAAGTCCTTCAAGATGATCGACTCTTCCCCTGATGGCTGCCTCGCTGAGAACCTTGGTGGTCTCCTGGAAGGAAGCTGCGGAGATAAAGCTGTCTGTCTTGAGTGCGGCTCTGGTGATACCCTGAAGGATGAGTTTTGCAGTAGCAGGTCTTGTAGGCCTTACAGCAATCATCTCAAGCCCCTGTCTCTGCAGAGAGTCATTCTCACTGCGAAGTTCGCGGGCGCTGATGATGTCACCTTCGTGATATTTCTGTGAACCTCCGGCATTGAGGATGAAGAACTTACCGTAGATGTTGTTGTTTACGTCAGTAAACTTCCACTTGTCCACCATCTCCTCTGCGAGGAACTCAGTATCGCCCGGATTGGTGATTTCCACCTTGCGCATCATCTGGCGTACAATAATCTCAAAGTGCTTGTCATTGATCTTAACACCCTGAAGACGATATACCGCCTGTACCTCATTTACAATGTATTCCTGAGCCTTGACCGGTCCAAGGACATTGAGGATGTCGCTTGGTGACACACCGCCGTCCGAAAGTGGAGTTCCGGCCTTGACATAGTCATTCTCCTGTACAAGAATCTGTTTGGTAAGAGGTACGAGGTAATGCTTCTCCGTACCGTACTTGTTCTGCACGATAATCTCGCGGTTTCCTCTCTTGACCTTACCCATGACTACCTCACCGTTAATCTCGGAGATGATGGATGGGCTTGAAGGGTTACGGGCCTCGAAGAGCTCTGTAACTCGAGGAAGACCTCCGGTGATATCGCTTGCCTTGCCGACTGCACGAGGAATCTTCATGATGACGTCTCCGACTTTCACCTTATCTCCGTTTTCGGCGAGAATATGTCCGCCTACAGGGAGGTTGAGAGTCTTGATGGTGTCACCTGCTTCGTTGAGGATGTGCAATGTCGGGGTCTTTGTCTTGTCCTTAGACTCGATGATGACCTTGTCCGTGCTTGTAGAGAACTCATCGGCGCTTTCCTTTTTGAAGGTCACGCCTTCAATCATATTCTCGAACTGGACGGTACCTGATGTCTCCACGATAGTGGTGGCGTTGTATGCATCCCAGTCGCAGATCAGATCTCCCTTCTTGACTTTTGCTCCATCTTTCTTGTAAAGAACGGCTCCGTAAGGAACATCGTACTGAGAGTAGGTTATACCGGTATTCTCATCTATGATGCGAAGTTCTGTCATTCGGCTTACTACCACAGTATCTGTCCTGCCGTCATCAGTAGCCTTGTCAATGGTACGGAGTTCCTCGAATTTGAGGATACCGTCGTACTTGGACTCGATGGACGAATCCGCTGCTGATGAAGACGCCGTACCACCGACGTGGAATGTACGGAGGGTAAGCTGTGTACCAGGTTCTCCGATGGATTGTGCTGCAATGACACCGACCACTTCACCTTTCTCCACCATTCTGCTTGTAGCAAGGTTGCGGCCATAACACTTGGCACACACACCCTTTCTGCTCTCGCAAGTGAGAACTGAGCGTATTTCTACCTGCTCGATAGGGAGGGAGTCAATAAGGTCTGCTTCCTTCTCCCTGATTTCTTCACCTGCCTTGATGATAAGCTCTCCGGTGAGAGGGTTGAAGATATCGTGAACGGAAGTACGTCCGAGAATTCTCTCGCCAAGGGACTCTACCACTTCATCCTTGTTCTTGATGGCTGTGGCGATAAGTCCGCGGAGCGTGCCGCAATCCTCTTCATTGATGATTACGTCATGAGAAACATCCACCAGACGTCTCGTGAGGTATCCGGCATCTGCAGTCTTAAGGGCGGTATCGGCAAGACCCTTACGAGCTCCGTGGGTGGAGATGAAGTACTCCAGCACCGTCATACCTTCTTTAAGGTTGGAGACGATAGGGTTCTCGATAATGTCTGCACCGGAAGCACCGGCCTTCTGAGGCTTGGCCATAAGACCACGCATACCGCAGAGCTGTTTGATCTGGGTGGTTGAACCACGGGCTCCTGAATCCAGCATCATATATACAGGGTTGAAGCCTTGCTGGTCTTCGGAAATCTGCTTTGTCACAATCTTGGTGAGCTTGTTATCCACAGCAGACCAAAGGTCAATCACCTTGTTGTAGCGCTCGTTGTTGGTAATGAAACCGTTTTCGAAGTCGTCACGGATGGAGGCTACCTGCTTGTAGGCATCTTCCACAAGGGTTGTCTTCTCCGCAGGGATGAGCACGTCTCCGAGGTTGAATGAGATGCCGGCGCGGAATGCCTGATAATATCCGAGGTTCTTGATGTCGTCGAGGAACTTGGCGGTGCGTGTCACACCTGTGTGCTTGATGACATCGGTAATAATCTTTCTGAGTGACTTCTTTCCGAGAATTTCATTGACGTATGGAACTTCGTCCGGCACGCACTGATTTACGATAATGCGTCCGGCGGTAGTCTCAACAATCTGCGTGCCCTTGGATGGATCCTGCTTGTCTACAGGTATTCTCACCTTGATGAGGGCGTGCATTTCAATGGCCTTCTCGTTGTATGCTACGATAACTTCCTCCGGAGAGTAGAAGCACTTGTTCTCACCCTTGGCACCAGGACGAATCTTGGTGATGTAGTAGAGACCAAGAACCATATCCTGTGAAGGTACCGTGATTGGCGCTCCGTTGGCCGGGTTCAAGATGTTCTGCGAACCGAGCATAAGGAGCTGGGCCTCCATGATAGCAGCGTTGCCGAGTGGAAGGTGAACAGCCATCTGGTCTCCATCGAAGTCCGCGTTGAATGCGGTACAAGCGAGCGGATGCAGCTGAATGGCCTTTCCTTCTATCATTCGCGGCTGGAATGCCTGGATACCGAGTCTATGAAGAGTCGGCGCACGGTTGAGGAGCACCGGATGTCCCTTCATTACGTTTTCAAGGATATCCCAGATGACCGGATCCTTTCTGTCCACAATCTTCTTGGCTGACTTTACGGTCTTCACGATACCGCGCTCAATGAGCTTGCGGATGATGAATGGTTTGTAAAGCTCGGCCGCCATGAACTTAGGAAGACCGCATTCGTGCATATTGAGTTCCGGACCTACGACGATAACCGAACGTGCTGAATAATCGACACGCTTACCGAGGAGGTTCTGGCGGAAACGTCCCTGCTTACCCTTGAGCGAATCAGAAAGGGACTTGAGAGCCCTGTTGGACTCGCTTTTTACGGCTGAAGACTTCTTTGAGTTGTCGAAGAGGGAATCCACGGCTTCCTGAAGCATACGCTTCTCATTGCGAAGAATAACTTCCGGAGCCTTGATTTCGATCAGCCTCTTGAGACGGTTGTTGCGGATAATCACGCGACGATACAAATCGTTTATATCTGAGGTCGCGAAACGTCCTCCGTCAAGAGGAACGAGAGGTCTGAGATCCGGCGGAATCACCGGGATGACCTTCATGATCATCCATTCAGGACGGTTGATACCCTTTGACTCCTGGAACCATTTCACTACCTGAAGCCTCTTGAGAATATCAGCCTTGCGCTGCTGAGATGTCTCGGTGAGCATTCTCTGGCGAAGCTCCTTTCCAAGCTCTTCTATATCAATCTCTTTGAGGAGGTCGTATACACCCTCGGCGCCCATTTTCGCTATGAACTTGTCAGGATCTGACGTTGGCAGATTCTGGTTGCCAGGAATGCGGGCAAGTACGTCCAAATATTCATCCTCTGAGAGAAGATCCATTTTTTCGCATCCGCTTGCTCCAGGTTTCACTACTATGTACTTCTCATAGTAGATTACGGATTCCAACTTCTTTGCCGGAAGTCCCAGGAGTGCGGAAATCTTGTTTGGAGCTGACTTGAAGTACCAGATGTGCGCTACAGGAACAGTCAGGTTGATGTGTCCCATTCTTTCGCGGCGCACTTTTTTCTCTGTCACCTCAACTTTACATCTGTCGCAGACGATTCCGCGGTAACGGATTCTCTTGTACTTACCACAGTAGCACTCGTAATCTTTGGTAGGACCGAAAATCATCTCGCAGAACAGACCTTCCCTTTCAGGCTTGTATGTTCTGTAATTGACGGTTTCCGGCTTGAGGACCTCGCCGCATGAACGTGCGGTAATGTCCTCCGGAGACGCGAGAGCAATGCTGATCGTCTGGAAGTTGCTCTTTATCTTATTGTCTTTATTATTGAATGCAGGCATATTACTATACAATCAAACAATTATTCCAATGTTACCTTAAGACCCAAGCCGCGGAGTTCGTGCAGAAGCACATTGAGTGATTCCGGAATTCCTGCTGGTGGAATAGGGTCGCCCTTGACGATGGCCTCATAGGTCTTGGCTCTGCCCACAACGTCATCAGACTTAACTGTAAGAATCTCCTGAAGAGCGTTGGCTGCACCGAATGCCTCAAGTGCCCAGACCTCCATTTCTCCGAATCGCTGTCCACCGAACTGAGATTTACCTCCGAGCGGCTGCTGTGTGATAAGAGAGTATGGTCCGATAGAACGTGCATGCATCTTGTCGTCAACCATGTGTCCGAGCTTGATCATGTAGATTACGCCCACGGTTGCCGGCTGATCGAAATAATCTCCGGTACCACCGTCACGAAGCCTGGTCTTACCGAACTTCGGAACACCGGCCTTGTCTGTGTATTCACAGATTTCGTCGATACTTGCACCATCGAAAATAGGTGTACTGAACTTGAGTCCGAGCTTGTCTCCGGCCCATCCGAGAACAGTTTCGTAAATCTGTCCGAGGTTCATACGGGAAGGCACACCAAGCGGGTTGAGTACGATATCCACAGGAGTACCATCCTCAAGGAACGGCATGTCTTCCTGACGGACAATCTTTGCTACAATACCCTTGTTACCGTGGCGTCCCGCCATCTTGTCACCTACAGTGATTTTCCTCTTCTTGGCGATGTAGACCTTAGCTATCTGCATTACTCCGTTTGGCAGTTCATCTCCGACTTTGATCTTGTCCATGTCGCGCTTGCAGATGGCCTGTTCTGTCTTGAGGGCGATGCAGTAGTTGTTTATGAGTTCGCGGATCAGGACGTTGGCTTCCTTGTCGTTGGTCCACTTGTTGGAGTTGATATTATTGTAGTCTATGCTCTTGAGAACTTCAGTTGTGATAGGCTTGTCCTTCTCAAGTATTTCCACTCCATAGAGGTCGCTGATACCGGCACTCTTAAGGTTCTTGGTAAGGATAACAAGCTTCTGAAGGAAATCAGAGTACAGTTTTTCGGCTTTGCGCTCGAAATCCGCCTGACGAAGATCCAGTTTGGTCTTCTGCTCAGTCTTCGCGGAGGATCTCTTGCCTCCGTCCTTCGACAGTTTGGTATAGAGCGCAGTCTTTATTACTGTTCCGCTGAGAGACGGGTTTGCCTTGAGAGAAGCATCCTTTACATCTCCAGCCTTGTCACCGAAGATGGCTTTGAGAAGTTTCTCTTCCGGAGACGGGTCACTCTCTCCCTTAGGAGTGATCTTACCGATCATGATGTCTCCAGGCTCAATGTGCGCACCTACGCGTACTACACCGTCTTCTCCAAGATTCTTGGTAGCATCCTCACTTACGTTAGGGATATCGGAGGTGAGTTCCTCCATACCTCTCTTGGTGTCGCGGACTTCTGTAAGATACTCGTCCACGTGAACGGATGTAAGTACATCCCATTTGACCATCTCTTCAGAAAGAACGATAGCATCCTCGTAGTTGTAACCCTTCCAAGGCATGAATGCCACTTTAAGGTTGCGTCCGAGAGCAAGTTCTCCGTTCTGGGTAGCGTATCCTTCGGTAAGTACCTGACCTCCCACAACCTTCTGTCCCTTCCTTACGATAGGCTTGAGCGTAACGGTTGTGCTCTGGTTGGTCCTGCGATAGATAGGGAGTCTGTAAGTGGTCTCCTCCGGAGCAAAGCTTACGAACTTCTCGTCTTCTGTGCGATCATACTTCACGCGGATCTCGTTTGCGTCCACATAAGTGACTTCTCCACTGCGTTCAGCGATAATCTGAGTGCGGGAGTCGAGGCAGGCTCTTTCTTCAAGTCCGGTACCTACGATAGGGGATTCCGGTCTGAGGAGAGGAACTGCCTGACGCATCATGTTGGCACCCATCAATGCACGGTGGGCGTCATCATGCTCAAGGAACGGAATGAGGGAAGCTGCCACGGATGCCATCTGGTTAGGTGCGACATCCATATAGTCAACCTGCTCTTTTGTGACTACAGGGAAGTCGGCCTCAAGACGGCACTGGATGCGGTCGTCAAGAATGTTGCCCTCCTTGTCCATCTTGACATTGGCAAGTGAAACAAGTTTGGACTCTTCTTCCTCTGCGCTCATATAATGGCACCCGGCGTCACTGAGATCTACCTTTCCGTTCTTGACGTCGCGGTAAGGGGTCTCGATGAATCCGAGGTCGTCGATTCTTGCGTACACGCACAATGATGATATAAGACCGATGTTTGGTCCTTCAGGAGACTCGATAGGACAGAGTCTTCCGTAGTGCGTATAGTGTACGTCTCGTACCTCAAAGCCTGCTCTGTCTCTGCTCAATCCTCCTGGACCAAGGGCGGAAAGACGCCTCTTGTGGGTGATTTCGGTAAGCGGGTTGGTCTGGTCCATGAACTGGGACAGCTGACTCGTGCCGAAGAATGAGTTGATGACAGAAGAGAGTGTCTTGGCGTTGATGAGGTCGATAGGGTTGAACTGCTCACTGTCGCGAACGTTCATCCTTTCCCTGATGGTACGGGCCATACGGCTGAGACCTACGCTGAACTGGTTGGCCAGCTGCTCGCCTACGGTACGCACGCGACGGTTTGAAAGGTGGTCGATATCATCAACTGTAGCCTTGGAGTTGATAAGTTCAATAAGGTACTTGATGATTTCTATGATATCAGTATTGGTGAGCACGCGTGTCTGAGGGTCAATCGAAAGATTGAGTTTCTTGTTCAGACGATAGCGGCCCACGTTGCCGAGGTCATATCTCTTTTCAGAGAAGAAAAGTTTGTCAATTACATCCCTGGCAGTGCTCTCATCAGGCGGTTCTGAATTACGGAGCTGTTTGTAGATGTAGTTGATAGCTTCGATCTCTGTATATGTCGGATCTTTCTGCAGGGTGTTGAAGATGATTGCATACTCATTGGAGTTGTTCTCATCTTTTTGCAGAAGGATTGTTTTCTCATCTGACTGCAGGATAGCGTCAATGGTATCGTCATCGAGTACTTCGCCTCTTCTGACGATGATTTCGTTGCGCTCTACAGGCGTCACCTCTCCAGTATCCTCATCGATGAAGTCTTCGAACTTGGTCCTGATCACATTGTTCGCAAGTTTGCGACCCTTGTTGGCTCTGAGTTCTTCGAGATTGGCATTCACTTCATCAGCGAGGTCGAAGATGTCAATGATATCCTTGTCGGCGTTGTAGCCGATTGCTCGCAGCAGGGTGGTTACAGGAAGTTTCTTCTTTCTGTCGATGTATGCGTACATCACGTTGTTGATGTCGGTAGCAAACTCAATCCACGAACCCTTGAAAGGAATGATTCTGGCGGAGTAGAGTTTGGTGCCGTTGGCATGCATGCTCTGGTCGAAGAAAACGCCTGGAGACCTGTGAAGCTGAGAGACAATGATTCGCTCGGATCCGTTGATGACGAAAGTGCCGGCAGGAGTCATATACGGGATATTGCCCAAATATACGTCCTGAACCCTCGTTTCGAAACCCTCGTGCTCTGAATCCGTGCATGAAAGGCGGAGCTTTGCCTTCAGAGGAACACTGTACGTCAGTCCTCTGTCGAGACACTCCTCGATGGAATACTGAGGCGGATCGATGAAATAATCGATAAACTCCAGCTTATAGCTGTTCCTTGTATCCTCTATCGGGAATATTTCCTGGAAAACCTGATACAGACCTTCGTTTTTCCTGTTCTCGGGAGTGGTTTCCAGCTGGAAGAAATCTTTGAACGATTTCAGCTGCACCTCCAGGAGATCCGGGTATTCCAGAATGTTGGATGTTGCAAAGTTGATTCGCTTGTTGATGGTCTTATTTGACATATTCTGCCTTGGAAATAGAGAAAAACTTAAATACGGAAAAAAGGTTTAGAGCCACTAATCCCGGCTCTAAACCTGTTTGTCCCCTAAAGCAGGGAGAGGTTGATTTATTTAATCTCAACCTCAGCGCCAGCTTCCTCAAGGGCTGCCTTGAGAGCCTCAGCGTCTGCTTTGGAAATTTTCTCTTTAAGAGTTGCAGGAGCACCGTCAACGAGGTCCTTAGCTTCCTTAAGACCAAGTCCGAGTTCGCTCTTGACAACCTTGATTACATTGAGTTTGCCCTGACCTGCTGACTTGAGGATTACATCAAACTCAGTCTGCTCAGCCTGAGCGGCTGCACCGTTTCCACCGTCAGCAGCAACTACAACAGCTGCAGCTGCAGGCTCAATACCGTACTCTTCTTTGAGAACCTTTGCGAGTTCCTGAACGTCTTTTACAGAAAGGTTTACCAACTCTTCTGCGAGGGCTTTAATATCTGCCATAATAAGTATAATTTTTTAATTGTTAATATAAATCTTTGTTATTCTGCTGCAGGAGCGGCTTCGGCAGCCTCTGCTACAGGTGCATCAGCAGGTTTTGCTGAACCGATTTTCTCGTCTTCAGCTTTTCCCTCGGATGCGTTCTCAAGAGCGGATACGATGTTGCGCATAGGACTCTGGAGAAGAGCGACGATATCGCCGATGAGTTCCTCTCTTGTCTTGATAGCTGCGAGCTGTGCAAGCTTGTCTTCACCGATGAAGACGCAGTCCTGTACAAATGCACCCTTGATGACAGGTTTCTTGAAACCATCTCTCTGAAGCTTCTGGATAAGTTTTGCAGGAGCTGCAGGAGTGTGGGTGTACATGATAGCCGTATTGCCTACGAGAGTATCTGCAAGAGTAGTTACTTCGCCCTCCATTCCCTTGAGTACATGAGCGAACAAAGTGTTCTTCACTACTGTGAGTTCAACACCCTCGTTGAAGCACTCGCGACGGAGTTTACTTGTCTGTCCGGCATTCAGACCAGCTATGTCAGTGATGTAAAAGTTTGGATACTGATTGAGCTGAGCTGAGATGCTTTCAATAATCTGACCTTTAAGTTCCTTCTTCATAATATTGAATTTTTACTCAGCACTGTTGAGGAATGCCTTGAGATCAACTTTAATACCAGGGCTCATTGTTGAGCAAAGAGCCGCGCTTTTCATATATGTTCCCTTGAGGGACTGAGGTTTGAGCTTGGAGATGGCACGGAGAACTTCACTTGCATTCTCGTAGATCTGCTCAGAAGTGAAGGAAGCCTTACCAATGGCAGCGTGAACGATTCCGGTCTTGTCAACCTTGAAATCAATCTTACCGCCCTTGGATGCCTTAACGGCAGCTCCTACCTCCATGGTCACAGTGCCGGTCTTAGGGTTTGGCATGAGACCGCGAGGTCCGAGAATCTTTCCGAGAGCACCGACCTTGGCCATGACTGAAGGAGTACAGATGATGACATCCACGTCTGTCCAGCCACCCTTGATCTTCTCGATGTATTCGTCAAGTCCTACATAGTCAGCACCGGCCTCTTTAGCCTCGCTTTCTTTATCAGGAGTACAAAGTGCGAGTACACGTACAACCTTACCGGTTCCGTGAGGAAGGGTAACCACGCCACGAATCATCTGGTTGGCCTTACGAGGGTCAACACCAAGATTCGCGCTGAGTTCCACACTCGCGTCAAACTTTGTGTATGTGATGTCCTTTACAATCTTGCACGCTTCATCGAGCGGGTACAGCTTATGAGAATCGTACTTTTCTGCAACTGCTTTTTGATTTTTTGTCAATTTGCTCATAATGCGTGTGATATTAAAGGTTCTCAGGGAATTCACCTGTAACGGTGATACCCAAACTTCTTGCTGTTCCGGCTACCATGCGCATTGCGGATGCGAGAGTGAAGCAGTTGAGGTCCGGCATCTTGCCTTCTGCAATTGTCTTCACCTGATCCCATGTGATGGAGGCTACTTTCTTACGGTTAGGCTCACCTGATGCCTTGCTGATCTTCGCTGCTTCCTTGAGCGATACAGCTACTGGCGGCTGCTTAACCTCGAATGTGAATGACTTGTCGTTGTAAACTGTGATTACAACTGGCAGAACCTTGCCTGCCTGACCCTGCGTAGCTGCATTGAAAGCCTTGCAGAAGTCCATGATGTTCAAGCCTTTGGAACCGAGAGCCGGTCCTACCGGAGGTGCTGGATTGGCAGCTCCGCCTTTGATTTGGAGCTTGATATATCCGGTAACTTCTTTTGCCATAATAATCCTTGTTATGCTTTTGTTACTTGAGTAAAGCTGAGTTCAACTTGTGTCTTCCTTCCGAAGATTTCAACTATTACCTTCATCTTGCTCCTGTCTTCGAGTATCTCATCCACGACACCATTGAATCCGCTGAACGGACCGTCTGTGATGCGGACAGACTCTCCGATGGAGTAGTTTACTAATGTTTCTGCTGCATTGTCTGCATTCTCGTCCTGGCCGCCAAGAATCCTCTGTACCTCTTCATCACGAACAGGCACCGGCACTCTTTCGAATTGGGTTCCGTTGGTGGTTTTCTTCTCAGTAAGGAATCCGCTCATGCCCGGAACAAGATTACGGATGATGTTTTCCAACTTGGCGCTAAGCTCTGCCTGAATGAGGACATAGCCAGGGAAAAGCAATTTGTCAACGGCTTTTCTCTTGCCATTTTTGGTAACGATTTCCTTCTTTACGGGAACAAGCACCTGTGCAACCTGATCCTGAAGACCGCTTTTCTCGATCTCCCTTTCAAGATATTCCTTGGCTTTTTTCTCCTTGCTGCCTGCGGTACGCAGAACATACCATTTCATTTCGCCCATACCAGCCCAGATAGATTACAGAGTATAAATTGCAGTCATCAGAGATTGGAAAGCGAAGTCTATAACCGACAAAAGAGCGGCCAGAATAATCGTTGCCACTATAACCAAGATAGCAGAACTCTGAAGTTTCTGCCAGGTTGGCCAAGTAGTCTTCTTGGTCAGCTCTACGAAAGACTCTTTGAAGTAATTGATAAACTTTCTCATCTTTACATTTAATGGACACCGCTGAATGGAAGCAAGAGAAGCGGCATCTGTTAAACAATTACCAAATCGTAACCTTTGATATTTGCAGGGGAAGCAGGAATCGAACCCACATGGACGGTTTTGGAGACCGCTGAACTACCATTGTTCTATTCCCCTATAATGGTCGGTGGCGTTGAAGACACCGACCAAGGAGTTAAAATTAGTCGAGGATCTTGGTTACCTGACCTGCACCTACTGTACGGCCACCTTCACGGATTGCGAAGCGAAGACCTTCGTTAAGGGCTACAGGAGTGATAAGGGTAACGTTAATCTCTACGTTATCTCCAGGCATTACCATCTCTACGCCTTCCGGGAGAGTAATCTCACCGGTAACGTCGAGGGTACGGATGAAGAACTGAGGACGATACTTGTTGTGGAATGGAGTGTGACGACCACCCTCTTCCTTCTTGAGGACATAGATCTGTCCGAGGAAGTGCTTGTGAGGAGTGATTGAACCTGGCTTTGCGATAACCTCGCCACGCTTTACATCCTTCTTGTCGATACCGCGGAGAAGAAGACCTACATTGTCTCCGGCCTCACCCTGATCAAGGAGTTTGCGGAACATCTCGACACCAGTTACGACGGTGCTCTTTGGCTTGTCGCTGAAACCTACGATTTCAGCTGCATCGTTGACATGGATGGTACCAGTCTCGATACGTCCGGTAACTACGGTACCACGACCGGTGATAGAGAAGATGTCCTCGATAGGCATGAGGAATGGCTTCTCGTTCTCACGTACCGGGAGCGGAATGTAGCTGTCAACAGCGTCCATGAGTTCCAATACCTTTTCAACCCACTTAGGCTCTCCGTTGAGAGCACCAAGAGCTGAACCGCGGATAATAGGAGCGTTGTCGCCATCGAAATCATACTTGTTAAGGAGCTCGCGAACCTCCATCTCAACGAGATCGAGCATCTCCTCATCCTCTACAAGGTCAACCTTGTTAAGGAAAACCACCATCTTAGGCACGTTAACCTGCTTTGCAAGAAGCACGTGCTCGTTTGTCTGAGGCATCGGACCGTCAGTAGCGGCAACTACAAGAATCGCACCATCCATCTGAGCGGCACCAGTAACCATGTTCTTTACGTAGTCAGCGTGTCCCGGGCAATCTACATGCGCATAGTGACGATTGGCGGTCTGATATTCTACGTGTGAAGAGTTGATGGTGATACCACGCTCCTTCTCTTCCGGAGCATTGTCAATCTGATCGAATGACTTGGCCTCGCTAAAGCCTTTGTCTGCCAAAACCTTGGTGATGGCAGCGGTAAGTGTGGTCTTACCGTGGTCAACATGGCCAATTGTACCAATGTTAACATGAGGTTTATCCCTCTTAAAAACTTCTTTTGCCATAATATTACGTATAAAAGTTGTTGCAAAAACAAGCCGGTTACTATAACCGGCAAATGAGCCGATGATGGGAATTGAACTCATGACCTCATCCTTACCAAGGATGCGCTCTACCCCTGAGCTACATCGGCTTTTTTGGAGCGGGGTAGGAGAATCGAACTCCCATTTCCAGCTTGGAAGGCTGGCATAATAGCCATTATACGAACCCCGCTTGTTCAGAAGAGAATTCTTCTTTCGGAAAAAATGGTGGGCAAGGATGGATTCGAACCACCGAAGGTAAAACCAGCAGATTTACAGTCTGCCCCATTTGGCCACTCTGGTACTTGCCCTTTTTTGCTGATGAGCCGATGGAGGGAGTCGAACCCACGACCTCGAGATTACAAATCACGCGCTCTCGCCAACTGAGCTACATCGGCATCTTTATTTCAAAGACCCCCTTATGGAAAGGGATTGCAAAGATAGAGATTATTTGTCATTTTCCAAACATTTCCGTAAAATTTTTTGCAGAAATGTCAGAATGCCTTCTTTGTCCAATCCATATTCGTGGAGTTGCTCTTTCTGTCGGGCCTGTCTTACGAATTTGTCCGGTATTCCGATTCCATGGACTTTGCAGTCAAGACCCTTCTCGCTGATATACTCGCACACTGCACCGTACAGCCCTCCCTTGAGGCATCCGTCCTCCACTGTCAGGATATATTCGTATCTGTGGGCGATATCTTCCAGAAGAGCTTCGTCAAGCGGTTTTATGAATCTGAAATTGAATACTCCCACTTCTCCTTTGAACTCTTCTGCCGCCTGAAGCGCATCGTGGGTTACCGGTCCCGTAGATATGACGGCAATCCTTGATCCCTCAAGCAGAGTTTCCGCTTTCCCGAGAGGAAGCACTTCGTATTCGGCATTCCTCCAGTCAGTTCCTTTTCCCGTTCCCCTTGGATACCTTATTATAAAAGGCCCGGTGGTGGACCGGTAGGCGGTGTACATGAGCATCTTCAGCTCGGTCTCATCTTTCGGGGAGGAGATTATGGTGTTGGGGATGCTCCTGTAGGCCGCTATATCAAAAGCCCCGTGGTGTGTGGCTCCATCCTCTCCTACAAGTCCGGCTCTGTCGAAGCAGAGAATCACCGGCAGCTGCTGGAGTGCCACGTCATGGATGATTTCATCGTAGGCCCTTTGTGAAAATGCGGAGTAAATGTTGCAGAACGGCTTTATTCCCCCGGCGGCGAGTCCCGCTGAGAAAGTGACTGCATGTTCTTCTTCTATGCCCACGTCGAAGAACTGTCCCGGCCTTTGCTCGGCGAGCATGGACATTCCGCACCCTTGGGCCATGGCCGGAGTTACTCCCACCACATTGGTATCTTTAGTCGCAAGGTCTGTGAGCACCTCTCCGAATACGTCCTGATATCTGTCGTGGGTATGATTCCCCGAAATCCTTTCTCCGGTTTCAGGATTGAACCGGCCGGGAGCATGCCATGTGACAGGGTCTTCCTCCGCATACCGGTATCCTTTGCCTTTGATGGTTTTGCAGTGCAGGATGCGCGGTCCGTGAATATTTTTTATCTTTTTCAGAGCGAAGACGACCTCCTCGATGTTATTTCCGTCAATCGGGCCGAAATATCTGAGCCCCAGCGACTCGAACAAATCACCGCCCGAACTCTTGACAAACCATGACTTCAGACTTTTCACCCAGCGCTGGATAAAATGCCTGAAAGCCCCTTCCCCGAATATGTTCCAAATCTTGTCTTTGAGTTTGTTGTAAGAATTGCTGGTTGTGACCCGGAGCAGGTAGTCGTGCATCGCACCTATATTGTGGTCGATGGACTGATTGTTGTCATTGAGTATCGTGAGCAAATCAGCGTGACTTGCTCCGGCATTGTTGAGTCCTTCGAAAGCCAGTCCTCCGGTGATGGCTCCGTCGCCTATTATTGCTACGACTTTCCGGGTCAGATTCTGCATTCTGGCAGCTTCGGCGAAGCCAAGTGCCGCTGAAATGGATGTCGAAGAGTGTCCTACTCCGAAGCAGTCATACTCGCTTTCGCTTCTGTCCGGAAACCCGCTGAGCCCTCCTTTGGTGCGGAGGGTCTTGAAAGAGTCGCGTCGTCCCGTCAATATTTTGTGGGCGTATGCCTGATGTCCCACATCGAAGACCAGTTTGTCCTCCGGGGTATCGAATACATAATGGAGACCGACTATTATCTCTATGGCTCCAAGGCTTGACGCGAGATGTCCCGGGTTGACGGAGCAGCATTCAATAATATAGGACCGCAGCTCCGAGCACAGTTGCTCGAGTTGCGGCATGCTGAATGCTTTTATATCTGAAGGTGAGTTTATGCTGTCAAGGAGTTCGTATTTCATTCTCCGCTTTTTTTATCTATGCCAAGCTCCGGATGCGCCGAGGCTTCCCTTTTGAGAAGCAGCGCGGTAACCAATGCTATGCAACCGAGAGCTATGAATATGTATTCCGCCTTAACTGCAGCCTGTATCCCGTGATGCGAATCGAATATCCGGCCCACGGCAATCGGCACCAGCAGCATACCTATGTTCTGTATCCAATACAAGAGGGAATATGCCGTGCCGAGATTCTTTTCCGGGACAATGCGAGGTACGCTTGGCCACATGGCTGACGGTACCAGAGAATATCCCATGCCGAGGATTGCAATTGCGAAATAGCCCCAGAACGGTACGCCTTCCGGTGCAAAACACAGCAGAAGGTGGGCGGCCAGTACCATCAGTGCTCCTATTGTCATCCAAGTGCTGGCTTTGCCGAATTTGTCCACAAGGGCGCCGAACAGCGGGGTAAATACCACGGTGAAGAAAGGAATCATTGAAATGACCCATTTCGCGCTGTCCAGATCCATTCCGAAACGTGGAATAACTATGGATGTGCCGAATTTCTTGAAAGATATGATGCAGCAGTAGAAGAATACGCAGAGCAGGGATATCAGAATAAATCTCGGGTTGGTGAGAACCTTCAGGATATCCGAGAATCTGAACTTGTCGTCGTCCTTCACCTTGCCGCGTCCAGTGCGTATTCCGTGCTGCCTGTCAAACCGGGCGTCCATCGCTACGAATATGCCCCAGAGAAGCACTCCGAGCATAATCAGGGTCAGCCCGAGCACTGCCGGCTTGGAGGTGTCGGCAAGCGAATATATCTCTCCGGGCATTTTCTGCTTTACGATGACAGGCGACAATATGAAAGCTGCGGCCGTGCCCAGTCTTGCTACCGCCACCTGCGCTCCCATGGCGAAGGCTACGTTTCCTCCCTTGAACCATTTGGCAATGGATCTGGTGACGGCGACTCCCGCAATCTCGCTTCCGAGTCCGAACAGCATGCATCCTATATATGCAATCCCGAGGGAGGTCTGCGGAGGCAGGCCGCTGCGCAGTGCAGTCAAAACAGTGCCGGCACCTATTGCCATGAGTGCGACAAATATGGAGCCGACTATCTTTACTCCGAACACGTCGAGCAGGACGCCGCAGATTACCAGCCCGCCGCACACGCACAGAAAACTGTACCCGCCTGCGTAGAACCCGTAATCGGCGCTGTTCCATCCGAGTTCAAGACACTCCGGATGCTGAAACAGCTGGGATAGTGTCGAGAACATGTCATCGAAAAAGTACGATGCGAACATCGGCACCATCAGACAGATGAGTGCCACGATGCGCCCTGCTTTACCTGTTGCGGATTTCATTCTTTATTCACTGATGTTAGGAAGTTCCAGACCGTAGCCTTTCTTCTTGTCTTCAGCCTTGAGGTAAATGCTCAATATGAAGGCGAGAACTCCGAAGCTTGAGAATACCAGCATCGGTACGAAATAACTTCCTGTGGATGCACGGAGCGAGCCGATAAGCATCGGTACAAGGCAGAGTCCGATGTTCTGAACCCAGAATATCAGGCAGTATGCACTTCCGAGGATTTTCTCGTCTATAATCTTCGGTACGGATGGCCAAAGTGCCGCCGGTACAAGAGAGAAACTTATGCCGAGTACTACAATGAGAAGCAGGGCAAACCACTTCTGAGGGAATGCCGGAAGAATGAATGCGAAGCTCAAGTGGCACACAATCATGATAATCGAGCCGAACATCAGCATTGTCGCGCCTTTACCCTTGCGGTCAAGGAAAATTCCGAGCATCGGTGTCATGACCATTGCGAGTATAGGGAAGCAGCTGAACAGCTTGGCTGCAGAGGCGGCGTCTATGGCAAGGGTTTCCTCAAGGAAGTTTGTGGCATATCTCTGGAACGGGAATATGGCACTGTAGTAGAGGACGCAGAGAAGGGAAACTATCCAGAACATCTTGCTTGTGAAGATGGCCTTGAGGTCGCTGATATGGAATTCATCCTCAGGAGACTTTTCGGCAGTTGCGAGTCCGGCGTCCACGAGCTGGGAGTCGAACTTGCGGTCCATTATTCCGAATATGATGAAGTTGATGAGTCCGATTACGAGGAGCGCTCCGCAGAATCCGACAGGAGCAAGGATGGAATTGTCAAACTTCTCTGAAATCAAAGGGGCAATCCACATCACTCCGAAAACGCCAAGTCTGGCGATAGCCATCTCAAGTCCCATGGCAAGAGCCATTTCCTTGCCTTTGAACCATTTGGCCAGGATTTTGGAGACGTTGGTGCCTTCCATTTCACATCCGCATCCGAAAATCATGAATCCGAGCGAAGCCATTTTGGCGCTTCCCGGCAATTCTACCCACCAGCTGTCAAGCCATCCGCAGAAAGCGGTGCTTTGGAACCAGTCGCTGACTGCGATGAACTTCATACCGGCGCCGAAAACCATCAGTCCTGCGGAAAGGATTCCTGAGAACCGCACGCCGAGCTTGTCCAGAATGATGCCTGCGAGAATAAGGAATCCGCAGACGTTAAGGATGTACTCGGATGCGGCATATTTTCCGAATACCCCGCTGTCCCATCCAAGTTTGCTCTCTACGAGAGATTTGAGAGGGGACATTACGTCCACGAACATATAAGCGAAGAACATCATCAGTGCTACGAGCACGAGCACTGTCCATCTCGCCAGCGGCGAGTCGTTCATCATTTTGGAAATCTTCTGTGTCATTTGTATGCCTTTTAGAATGGAAGATCGTCTTCCTGATTGTCAATTCCCGTAGCGGATGTCTGAGGTGCGGCCGAAGGCTGTCCCCATGAACCTTGCTGTGCCTGCTGCACAGGAGGTTGATACGTAGGCTGCTGTGCCGGCTGTGGCGCCTGAACGGGTTGATTGCCGCCCTGGTATCCGGCGCTCTGTCCTGCTCCGGCAGAGTCGTCCCTGCGGCCGAGAAGTTGCAGGGAATCCGCGTTTATTTCCGTAGTGTAGCGCTTGGCTCCGCTCTGGTCGGTCCATGATCTTGTGCGGAGTCTTCCTTCGACATAGAGTTGGGTGCCTTTCTTGACATAGCGTTCCACGATGTCAGCGCTCTGGCCCCATACCACAACATTGTGCCACTCGGTGTTTTCCCTGACCTCGCCGCTGCGGTCACGATATCTTTCGCTTGTCGCCAGAGTGAAGGAGGCGACTTTCCTTCCCTGCCCGGCAGGGGAGTTTCCGTCGAGGTAACGAACTTCCGGATCCTTTCCGACGTTACCGATAAGCATTACTTTATTCAGTGACATAGTTTCAATATTTTGTCGTTTCAATGAACTTGCAATATACAGATTTTTTTGCGAAAAGCGATGAAATAGCAGTATATTTACGGTCAATTCAGCAAGCAATATGGATAACGGACCGTCAATAATATGCCTTCTCGGATTTATGGGATGCGGAAAAAGCACCGTGGGAAAGGAACTTGCCGCCCTGACAGGAGCTGAATATACCGACCTTGACGAATATGTGACCGCAAGGGAAGGCCGCAGCATTCCGGATATTTTCCAAGGCGGAGAAAGCGCATTCCGTGATGCGGAATTATCTGCATTGAAGGCATATCTTTCCGAAGAGCATGCTTCCCTGGCTCGGAAGGTGCTGTCTCTTGGCGGAGGTACCCCCACAATTCCGGCGGCGCGGGAACTTATCCTTGGGCACACCTGCACTGTATATCTGAAATGCGATTGGGAGACGATATCTTCGCGCCTTGGTGGCGGGGACGCTTCAAGGCCATTGTCTTCGAATGCCGCGAAACTCTACAAGGAGAGGCTGCCGATATACGAAATGGCGCGCTTGTCGGTCGATGTGGCCGGAAAAACGCCGCGACAGGTGGCGGAAGAAATTATAGCAGCACTGATTCCATAGCAGCCTTGTCGGGTATCTCTCCGGTCATGAGCTCGTATCCCATGACGGCTTGCATAAGGAGCCACTGTTTGCCGCTGATATAGCCTTTGTGCTGATCCAGACAAGGGTTTTTGTAGTTGGCCTCCAGAAGGATTTCGCTTTCGAGCCTGTCTATTCCCGGGGCCGCCTTCGGAAGGGTATATACTATCACGTCCGCACTGACGCCGCCGGCGATCTCATCGTGACGGTACAATCTGGTGCTGAATCCGAGTTCTTCGACGGCAGCGAACGCAGCCTTGCCGGCACCTCCGAATCCTATGACTGCGGCCGTTCCCGGCGCATATTTCTCAAGCAGGGCCTTTACTCCACGATAATCCGAATTGTATGCGGCGATTCCGTTCTCGGTCTTCACGCACAGATTGGAAGCTCCGCATCTTTTCACTTCATCACTTATGATATCCGCGTTCTGGAAGGCGTTGACCTTGAACGGGGAAGTGACGTTTATGGCTTTGTAATCGCGGATGAAGCGCTCCCACGCCTCGGTGAAACTCTCGGTCTGAATGAGGTCGAAAGGATATTTTCCGGAATATGCCGCCGTGAAAATGGCAGGGCTTAATGAGCGGGCGATAGGATGTCCTATCAGTCCGAATCTATCTGTCGTTGCGCTGTCTGACTGCTTCATATAAAAGAATTGCTGCTGAAACTGATACGTTGAGGGAGTCCAGCTTCCCGAGCATCGGGATGCGTATATGTGCGTCGGCTGCCTGCCTCCACTTGTCCGACAGGCCCGTAGCCTCGGTGCCCATCACTATTGCCGTTCCCTTTGTCATAGGACAGTCGTAGTACAGGCTGGAGTCCTGAAGTTGCGCCGTAAGTATCCGGATTCCTTTGGATTTAAGGAAGGTTATGGCCTGCGCGGTGGTGCACACTGCCGTGGGAACCGTGAAAACAGCTCCTATGGATGCACGTATGAGGTTGGGGTTGTACAAATCGGTACGCGGGTCGCAGATGATAAGAGCGTCCGCTCCGGCGGCATCACAGGTTCTGAGCACGGCACCGAGGTTGCCTGGCTTTTCCACGCTCTCCAATACCGCTATCAGGGGGTTATCCTTGAGATGAAGGCTCGACAGCGGGTGCTCTATGGCTTGAAACACCCCTATTGCGCCCTCTGTTCCTTCCCGGTAGGCGGCTTTGGCATAGAGACCGGCTGACAATGCGAAATGTCTGCATTGCGGAAGGGTCTCCTCGCTTACGATGTCGGGGCAGAAAAAGATGCAGTCCGGCTTGTATCCGGCCTCGATGCAATGGGATATCTCCCGTACGCCCTCGACCGTAAACAAAGCGCTTTCGCGCCGCTCAGAGGACTTCTGAAGCAGCGCGATAAGTCGTTTGAACTTAGGATTGGCTGAAGATGTGATGTATTCCGTCACTGTTTGTCTTCTTTCTTGAGACTTTTCTCCGGCTTCATCTGAGGGAAGAGGAGAACGTCCTGAATGGTGGTCTGGCCTGTCAGGAACATAGTCAGACGGTCGATACCCATGCCAAGTCCGCTTGTCGGTGGCATACCGTATTCGAGCGCCCTGACGAAATCGTAGTCGATGAACATGGCTTCGTCGTCACCGTTGCTCTTGAGCCTTGCCTGCTCTTCGAATCTCTCAAGCTGGTCGATAGGGTCGTTGAGCTCGGAGTATGCGTTGGCAAGTTCCTTTCCGCATACGAACAGCTCGAACCTCTCGGTAAGCTTCGGATTGTGGCGGTGGCGCTTGGACAGAGGAGACATTTCCACCGGATAGTCGGTGATGAATGTAGGCTGTATGAGGTTGCTTTCGCAATACTCTCCAAAAATGGCGTCGATAAGCTTGCCTTTTCCCATGGACGGCTCTGTATGGACGTTGAGCTTCTCGCAAGTAACTCTCAATTCGGCTTCGTCCATTTCACTCACGTCCACTCCGGCGTACTCCTTGATGGCTTCGAGGATAGGCAGTCGGCGGTATCCTGCAGCGAAATCCACTTCGTTGTCACCGATTTTTACCTTGGTGGTTCCGTTTATGGCTACGGATACCTTGGCCAGCATATTCTCGACGAAATTCATCATCCAGATGTAGTCCTTGTAGGCTACGTATATTTCCATGCAGGTGAATTCCGGGTTGTGGGTCTTGTCCATGCCCTCGTTGCGGAAGTCCTTTGCAAATTCATAGACTCCGTTGAATCCGCCGACGATGAGTCTTTTGAGGTACAGCTCGTTGGCAATTCTGAGGTACAGAGGAATATCCAGAGCGTTGTGGTGGGTGATGAACGGTCTGGCCGCGGCACCTCCCGGGATGCTCTGAAGAATAGGTGTCTCCACCTCAAGACATCCGGCGGCGTTGAAGTATTCTCTCATGGTGGCAATGATCTTCGCTCTCTTGATGAATACGTCCTTTACCTGCGGATTTACGATAAGATCCACATATCTCTGGCGATAACGCAGCTCAGGGTCTGTAAATGCGTCGAAAACCTGGCCGTCAAGCTCTTTTACGATAGGAAGAACTTTCAGGGACTTGCTGAGCAGGGTGAGTTCCTTGGCATGTATGCTCAACTGTCCGGTCTGGGTGATGAATGCGAATCCGCGGATGCCGATGACGTCACCTATGTCCAGAAGCTTTTTCCAGACGGTGTTGTACATGGTCTTGTCTTCACCGGGGCAGATTTCGTCTCTTTTGACGTAAATCTGAATTCGTCCTGTCTCATCTTGAATCTCTCCGAATGAGGCTGCGCCCATTATGCGCCTGCTCATAAGCCTTCCTGCAATGCAAACTTCCTGGAAGTTGCCCTTTTCCGCATCGAAGCCGGATTTGATTTCTGCGGCGTTTGTGTTTACCGGATAAAGTGCTGCCGGATAAGGCTCTATGCCGAGTTCTCTGAGTTTGGCAAGGGATTCCCGGCGCAAAAGTTCTTGTTCGCTGTATTCCATAACAATATATTTCTTCCAAAGTTCGCAAAATTACGATTTTTATGGAATTTTACCAAATGTCAAAATAATTGACTAACTTTGTAAGGATATGGTTCAGGCCAGAGACAGCAAATGGGTACTCCGCGAGCCGTCCGATCAGGAAAAGGTCGACCGGCTGGCTACGGAAGTCGGCATCGATAAGGTGCTGGCCGATTTGCTTATAAAGCGCGGTGTGGAGACTTTCGCACAGGCGCGTTCTTTTTTCCGTCCGAGCCTTGACAATCTTCATGATCCGTTTCTGATGAAAGATATGGATGTGGCGGTGGAGCGCCTTCACCGCGCCGTGGTTTCCGGCGAGAGCATTCTGGTGTATGGAGATTATGACGTGGACGGTACCACCGCAGTGGCTTTGCTGTATTCTTTCGTGCGCCGTTTTACCGACAAGGTGGATTTCTACATACCTGACAGATATGATGAGGGCTATGGAGTGTCTTTCAAGGGAATAGACTATGCCGTAGAATCGGGAGCCGGACTTATAGTCACGCTTGACTGCGGTATCAAGGCCATTGACAAGGTGGAATATGCGGCATCCAAGGGGATAGACATGATTATTTGCGATCATCACCTTCCGGAGGATTCGCTGCCCGCTGCTGTGGCTGTGCTTGATCCCAAAAGGGAAGATTGCCATTATCCGTTTGATGATCTTTCGGGGTGCGGCGTAGGATTCAAGCTGGTACAGGCTTATTCCGCGCGGTACGGGGTGCCTTTTGAGACGTTGGTGCCACTTCTGGATCTTCTGGTTGTCAGCATTGCCTCTGATTTGGTCACGATGGTGGGGGAGAACCGTATCCTTGCGCATTTCGGGCTCAAGCAGCTCAATGAGAATCCCTGCACCGGCCTTCAGGCCATGATAAACCTTTCCAGTCTCGAGCCGGGTCATGTGTCCATAGACGATATCGTGTTCAAGATAGGTCCGAGAATCAATGCTGCCGGAAGAATGGAGACCGGGCGCCTTGCAGTGGAGCTGCTGACGTCACGGAGCCTTTCCGAAGCCATGCAGATCGGTGAAAAAATCAACGAAAGCAACAACGAACGCAAGAATATTGACCGGGAAATCACTCGGGAAGCTCTGGATATGGTGCAGACCGGGAATTGTCTCTGCAACGGCAGCGCCATGATTGTTTACAATCCCCAATGGAACAAGGGTGTAGTCGGCATTGTGGCATCGCGTCTGGTGGAGGCATACTACAAGCCTACGGTCGTCCTCACCAAGTCAAACGGGTTCGTGAGCGGTTCTGCGCGAAGTATATCCGGATTCGACCTGTATGGTGCCATTGAGAGCTGCGCGGATCTTCTGGAGAATTTCGGCGGCCATGTGTATGCGGCCGGACTGACGCTAAGGGAAGAGAACCTGCCGGAATTTGCCCGCAGGATGGACGAATATATATCCGCCAAGATAGAGACGGAGATGATGACTCCTGTGATAGAGGTGGACAGCAAGCTCAATTTTGCCTGCATTACACCCAAGTTCTTCAGGATACTCAAGCAATTCCAGCCATTTGGACCGGGCAACCACAATCCTGTGTTCCTTACCGAAAATGTCTATGACGCAGGGACGGGCCGGAAGGTCGGCGCCGGCGGGGTGCACATGAAACTTGACCTTATACAGGAAGATCAGCCATATCACCAGATATCGTCGATTGCATTCAATATGGCCGAACACTACGACCACATAAAGGAAGGCAACCCGTTTGATATCTGCTATTCGATAGTCGAGAACTATTATCGCGGTAACTCATCCATTCAGCTGCGAATCAAGGATTTGCGCGAAAGAGAAGATATCTGCGGCATATAACCAACAATCAAATGTATCGTTCTGTACCGGAAACAGGCTTTTACGGTACGAAAAGGGCATTCGGTGCACGAAAACCCCCTTTTTCTGCACGGAAGGCATCAGTGGCATTCGGTGTAAAAAACAGGCTTCTATGGTACGGAAGGGATATTCGGTGTAAGAAAAGGCCTCCTGTGGTACGCGATGCGTTTTCAGTGGCCCCCGGTGCATGAAAACCCCCTCCTGCTGTACGGAAGCGCATCTTCAGTGCGCGAAACGGTCCCGCTCGGAGGTGAGCCCTATTTTTAATGAGTCTCTTTTTCTTTAGAACAAGGTAGGCTCCTCGTATGTCTCGTCTTCGGTGTCGTCAGGTGTCTGGTCTGTCAGATTGGCGTCCTGTACATCTTCGGCGCTCTCTTTCGGAGAGTCGTCTTCGTCATCTTTCTTTACCAGCGGCTCGATGAACCGGACGGCCTTGATATCATTTTTGGCAGAACATTTCTTGCCTTTTGCCGTAATGCCTTTCTTGGCTATCCACTCTTCTGCATCCACCGTTTCTGCCGGCTTGTAGTCGAGATCCCACTCGACTTCGTATTGAGGGTGCTTGTCAGAGGACAATTCTACCAGATAGGATTTCTGGTGATCCGAAATGAAGCTCAGAGGCGTATTGTCACTGACTATGAATGAGAATCGCTTTACATAGAAGCTCTTTGACGCTCCATCATAATACAGTGCCGTAAACGTCTTGTCCGGGTCAAATTTCTCCACGAACAGGATATCTCCCTGGTATCTGTTCACGAGGTCGAACGAAGTGGTGTAGAATGTGCCATTCTTGAATACGGCCAGAACCTTGTCGCCGTCTTCAAATTTGCCCAGATACAGTCCGTGCTCTTCGTCATTGAGCCTCTGGATGTCGGTGTCATACCAGATATCCTTGCCCTCGATGGTGCTTATTCCCTTGCTCTTCAGGCTTATGCGCTGTATCGCATTTTTGGTTACAAGGTTGCCTCTTGAGGCCTTTCCCTTGATGGCAAGTGAAGAAAAATCGTAGTCTATGACGCTTTTCTTCAGCTTGGCTTTTGCGCGAAGCTGGATCTTGACGACCTCCGCTTCTCCGTTGTGATTGGCGGAGAACCATTCGATTCTTGACCCTTCTGTTCCGGAAGTGATGTCGTACTCCTTGTCTCGGGTGACGGAAGTGATGGCAAATCGCTTGGCGTAATATATGGATGTCTTGCCCTCCCTGTATATTACGTTGTAGATGGTGCGGGAATCCCCGCGGTTGAATACGTCCACATAGAGAAGATCCTTTCCGAAGAAATCCTTGTCATTGACCTTGGTAATGCGGTATTTGCCGTCCTTGCTTATGACTATTATCTCCGAAAGATCCGAGCAGTCACAGATAAACTCTCCTCCGTCGTCTTTCTTCAGTCCTATACCCACGAAGCCTTCCGAGAGGTTGGCCATGAGTTTGGCGTTGTTGTTCACGACTTTGGTGGCTGCGATGGTCTCGAATCCGGTGATTTCGGTCTGACGCGGGAACGCACTGCCGTATTTTTTCTTGAGGCTCTTGAACCAGTCGATGGTATAGGTGTCGATATCGTCGATGTTGGCCTTTACCTCCTTCATCTTGTCTTCGATGCCCAATATCTTCTCGTCCATAGCCTTGGTGTCGAATTTGGATATCTTCCTCACAGGTTTTTCCACCAGGGAGAGTATGTCGTCCATCACAATCTCCTTGTGGAACAGATCCTGATATTCCTTCATCTTGGAGAATACCTCCGCTATCTGGCTGTCCCAGTCGGTCTGGTTCAACTCCAGCAACTTGTAAACTCTGTTCTCGAAGAATATTCTTTCCAGAGAGCAGGAGTGCCACTCGTCTTCAAGCTCGGAAAGCTTGATGCCAAGTTCCTGAAGGAGGATGTCCCTTGTGTGGTAGGTACTGTATTCAAGAATGTCTTTTACCGACACGAATGCCGGCTTGTTGTCCTTTATGACGCAGGCGTTAGGCGCGATGTTATATTCACAGTCCGTGAATGCGTAGAGCGCGTCTATGGTCTTGTCCGGAGACACGTCGCTCGGAAGATGAATGAGGATATTGACCTTATCCGTGGTCATGTCCTCTATTTTCTTGATTTTTATCTTGCCGCTTTTCTTCGCTTTCAGGATGGACTCTATAAGGTTCTTCGTGTATTTGCCATATGGAGTCTCGGTGATGGCGATGGTGCTTTTGTCGATTTTTTCGATGCGGGCCCTCACTTTCACCGAGCCGCCTCTCCGTCCGTCCATATATTTGCTGCAGTCAGCAAATCCTCCGGTCGGGAAATCCGGGAACAACTCGTAGTCCTTTCCCTTCATGATACTGATGGAGGCGTCGAGAAGTTCGTTGAAGTTGTGCGGAAGAATCTTGGATGCGAGTCCGACACCGATGCCCTCGGTGCCTTGCGCCAGCAGAAGCGGGAACCTCACCGGAAGCTCCGTAGGCTCCATGTTCCTTCCGTCGTAGGAAGTCATCCAATGGGTGACTTTCGGGTCGAACACCACTTCCTTGGCGAATTTGCTCAGTCTGGCCTCGATATAACGTGGTGCCGCATTCGAATCTCCGGTAAGGATGTTTCCCCAGTTTCCCTGGCAGTCCACCGTGAAACCTTTCTGCCCGAGCTGGACCAATGTTCCTAAAATGGACTGATCGCCGTGCGGGTGGTACTGCATGGCCTGTCCGACGATGTTGGCCACCTTGGTGAATTTGCCGTCGTCCATTTTGAACATGGCGTGCAAAACCCTTCGCTGCACCGGTTTGAGTCCATCTACGATATGAGGTACGGCACGGTGGAGGATTACGTATGACGCATAATCCAGATACCAGTCCTTGAACATACCGGAAAGCTTGAACTTGTGGCCCTCTCCGGCAAGCATCTTGTCGTATTTGTTGCTTTCCGGACCTTCGTCCACTATGACGTCATTGTCTTCCTCGGTTGTATCTTCGATTGTGTTGATATTTTCCTCTTCCATGCCTTTTCTATTTTTACTCTTCGTAACCGAATTTCCTCAATTCTTTCCTGCTTTCCCTCCAGTCCGGGTCCGTCTTTACATAAATGCTCAGAAAAACCTTCTTCTGGAAGAAATCCTCCATCTCGATTCTGGCCTGGGTCCCCACTTTTTTCAGGGAGGCACCTTGTTTTCCGATAATTATTCCCTTCTGAGACTCGCGCATCACATAGATTACGGCTCCGATGTCGTATCTTTCAGCACCTTCCTTGAAGGTCTCTATTCCGACCTCGCAGCAATATGGAATCTCTTCCTTGTAGTTGAGGAGAATCTTTTCGCGGATGATTTCTGAAGCGAAGAACCTCAGACTCTTGTCTGTGAAAGCATCTTTGTCAAACCATGGCGGGCAGACCGGAAGCCGTGAAACTACAGCGTCGAAGATGCTCTCCATGTTGAACTTTTCACTTGCGGAAGCCGGTATGACCGTGGCGGCAGGAACATGCTCCTGCCACCATGTCATAAGTTCCTTGACTCTGGTCTGGTCGCTGATGTCGATTTTGTTGATTACGACGATGACAGGACACTCCAGATCATTGAGCCGGCTCACATAGTCTTCGTTCTTATCAGAGGTCTCTACCGTATCCGTGACGTACAGGATAATGTCGGCGTCGCCGATGGCCCCGTTCACGAATTTCATCATGTTCTCCTGGAGCCTGTAGTTCGGCTTCAGGATACCGGGAGTGTCGGAGTAGACAATCTGCCAGTCCTCCCCGTTCACTATCCCCATGATACGGTGTCTGGTAGTCTGCGCCTTGGCGGTGACTATGGAGAGTTTTTCTCCCACCAGTGCGTTCATGAGGGTGGATTTCCCGACATTCGGGTTCCCTATGATATTAACGAATCCTGAACGATGCGCCATTATACGTATGCTCCTATTTTCAAGATATTGATTTCTCCCTCAGTAAGATATCTCCACTCTCCTTTTTTCAGGCCCTTCTTGGTGAGACCGGCGAAGTACACGCGGTCCAGCGCTTTGACATTGTACCCCAGAGAGTCGAAAATCCTACGGACTATACGGTTCTTTCCGGAGTGGATCTCAATACCGATTTTCCTTTTGTCGTTGGCGTCGATGAATTCAAGCTCATCAGCCTTGACGTCTCCATCCGTGAGGGAGACACCTTCCAGAATCTTATGATAGTCCTCTTCAGAAAGCTCCCTGTCCAGAGAAACCTGATATATCTTCTTCTTGTCGTATGAAGGATGAGTGAGCCTTTCCGCAATCTCTCCGTCGTTGGTGAGAAGCAGGACTCCGGTAGTGTTCTTGTCAAGCCGGCCTACAGGATATACCCTGGAGGAGCAGCCCTTGAGAAGATCGATTACGGTTTTCTCTGCGTGAGGGTCACTTGCAGTGGTTACATATCCCTTGGGTTTGTTCATGATGAGATATACCTTCTCCTCGCCCTTGAGACGCTCTCCGTTGAAACGGATGTCGTCGTCATGGATGTTCACCTTGGTGCCGAGTTCTGTCACGACCTCGCCGTTGACGGTCACCACGCCGGCCTGGATGAGGGTATCGGCTTCGCGTCTTGAGCAGACTCCGGAATTGGCGATAAACCTGTTGAGGCGTACCACATCCTTGATTTCCGGTACGAAAACATCCTCGCTTTCGCTTCCGTTAACTACCGGACGGCGGTTGATCATTCTCTTGATTCCTTCGTAGGAATCCTTGTTGAAACTGCCCTGGCCGGGTCTCTTCGGTCCCTTGCCTGCAACTTTCTTCCTCGCTCCGTTGCCAAATGTGCTGCCCGGACGGCCGGATTTGAATCCCGGACGTGAATTCTGACGAGGTCCGCGTGACGGTCTTCCTTCGCCTGCCTGACGACGGTCTTCTCCGTAAGGACGACCCTCTCCGTAAGAGCGGTTCTCTCCGAACGGGCGTCCTTCTCCGCGTGCGCGACCTTCTCCGAATGAGCGTCCCTCGTTGTTGTAAGAGCGACCTTCTCCGTAAGATCTGCGCTCGTCACGCTGCTGATAACGGGAGTTGTCCCCTGCCTGGCGACGTCCCTCTCCGTAAGAGCGGTTCTCTCCATAAGGTCGCCTCTGCTCACCGTAGCTGCGATTCTCACCGTAACTGCGGCGTTCTCCATAAGATTTTTTCTCGCCCCACTGACGATGTTCGCTGTTCTGACGTGGGGACTCTTCTGATGATCGGTAGTTAACCTTCTCGGCTCCGACCGCTGAATACGCCGCTTTTCTCGGCCTAAGTTTGCGACCTTCTTTTGTAAACTGGTCCATTTCTACTTGAGATTAAAATAATAAGTAATTGTGCCCTCCTGCATGGCAGGTGCTTCCGTGCTCATATTGAAATGAGTCTCGAGAGCGGCATTCCGCGCCGCTGCAAGAAGAGCTTTGTTCATAACTGTTGTGCCGTCACCTCCCGGTACGGCTTTGACTACATTGCCATAATTGTCCACCCATATATCAACCACCACAACCCCGCTTTCCTGCTCTTTATATACAGGTAGTTTTATGCCGCCTTTCACACTGCGTCCCTTGATATGAGCGTTTGGCTTCCCAGAGGTTCTGCCTTTGTCCGTGTTGCCGTCCGGCTGTCCGTTTTTGAACTTGTCGGAAGCTTCCGCAGCGCTGTGGGCTGCCGTGAGGGTAGTGTCTTTCTTGGCCATGCCAGGGAAAGATGCACGCGGGTCCAGAGCCGGCTTGCTCTCGGTCTCAGGCACAGGTACCGGTACATCTCCGAAATCATCCGGGGTTGTCTCCGGAGTCAGGTTCGGGGAATTGCTCTCCTGCGGGGATTCGCTGCGCTGAGCCAGCTTTACCGGATTCTGCAGATCAATCTCGCTTGACATTGGTTCCGCTCCCTTGTACTGCTGCGGCTCAACAATGTCTTCGGAGAAATCTATAAGGATGGATTTCTCCTCGGGTGGCGGATATATGTACTTCAGCCCGGTGAAAGATACGAAGACAAAAGCGAGCGCGTGCAGCGTCACTGTCAGTACGACGCCGCTGAGCGTGGAATACCGCTCGCTCTTCTTGTTGTCTTTCCGGCTGTTTCTCATTTTCTTTTATTCCGGCTGCGTGGCCAGTATCACTTTGTAATGATTCCTCTTTGCGATATTCATCACCTGCACGACCTCTCCGATTGGGACGCTTTCATCCGCATATATGGAGAATGTCGGGTCTTCTTCGCCCTGAAGGAGCTCCACCAGCTCATCCTCGGTGCCCTGAAGGCTTACCGGACGCTCGTCACCATTGATATGGAAGGTGTATCTGTCGTTCCCCCAGTCTTTTATGGATACGCTGACGGTAGCCTTGGCTCCCACTTGCCCGGTACTCTTCGGAAGAAGGAGCTTGAGCGCGTTGGGATTGACCAGCGTGGATGTCACGAGGAAAAATATCAGGAGCAGGAACACAATGTCCGTCATGGAGGACATTGAGAAACTTGCGTCTGCTTTCGTGATCCTTTTAAGTGCCATTATTCTTCAGTTTTTGATATGCTTTGCGCCGGTTCGCCGAGTGCATCCATAAGTTCGATGGTGGCGCTTTCCATGCTGTATACGAGCGAAGAAATCCTTGCGGACAGGAAATTGTATCCGAAGTATGCCAGGATACCGACGATAAGACCTCCTACGGTAGTAATCATGGCAGTATAGATACCGCTTGACAGCAGGGTGATGTCAATGTTGTTGCCTGCGTTGGACATGTTGAAAAACGCCTGCACCATACCGAGTACGGTTCCGAGGAATCCGATCATAGGAGCGCCTCCGGAGATGGTGGCCAGATAAGGAAGTCCCTTTTCGAGGCTGGCTACTTCTACATTGCCTACATTTTCCACGGCTGTCTGTATGTCGCTAAGCGGCTTGCCTGCTCTTGTAAGTCCGGCTTCCACCATACGGGCTACCGGGGTGTCATATTTGGTGCAAAGAGTTATTGCAGACTTGAGTTTGCCCTCGTGGATATAGTCCCGTATATCCATCATGAAATCTTTGTCAATCTTTCCGGCGCGGCGTATTGCCCACCATTTTTTGCCGAAAATGTATATGGCGATGATGGAAAGAATGAGGAGAACAATCATAAGCGGCCCGCCTTTGGCAGCCATCTCGAAAAAAGAATACGACATTTCTGTCTGAAGTAACGTGAAAAGCATATTTGTAAAGCCTGTTTTTACGAATCCGATAATACACAGAGGGAAATAGACCCAATCGCGCAAATGTACGAATTATTTTTGATATTTGACGCTTGTCAGGAACAAAGCATGCCCTGGAACGCTTTCTCCTGCGCTGCTGCGCATTACGCGTTTTTCGCCGCTGTAATCAGCGTCGAGCACAAGGCTCTTGAACGATTCGACGCTCCTCTTGCCCCGTCCGACCTCAAGAAGGGTGCCGACAACGGCTCTCACCATGTTTCTGAGGAATCTGTCCGCGCAGATGGTGAACTTCCAGTAGTCTTCCACAGTCTTCCCGTCGGGATACGTCCTCCGGCTTGCGCAGAGTGTGGGTTCGTAACTCTCCCAAAGTGCTTTTCTGACGGTGCAGACGGATGTCTTGCTGTCCGCTCCGACCTTTTCGAAACAGCGGAAGTCGTGCCGGCCGCAGAGCGCTTCCGCGGCAAGGTTCATTTTCCCGAAATCCATGTCGGGATAGGTGTACATGTAGGAGAATGATTCGACGAAAGGGTCTTTGACCCTATGCAGAAAATATGTATATTCGCGTTCGTTTGCGTCAAATCGGGCATGGAAATTTTCGTCTGCCTCAGATATGGCGTGAACTACTACCGACCGGGGAAGAATGGCATTTAATTTGTAAACGATATTCCCGGTGTCAATGGCGGAGTTACAGTCAAAATGGGCTGTGTACCCGATAGCGTTCACCCCCGTGTCTGTCCTTCCTGCACCTGTGACGGATACTTTTTCGCGCAGCAGGGTGGAGAGTGCGGATTCGAGGACGCCCTGTACGCTTTGGGCGTCAGGTTGAATTTGCCAGCCGTGAAAGGCGGCTCCGCAGTATGACAGTATTATGGAATAACGCATAACCGACTGCAAAATTATTAAAAATATATGGAAAGTGTAAACATCAAGGAACTCAATGACCGCATCCAGAAAGAAAGTGCGTTCGTGGATATCCTTTCCATGGAGATGGGAAAGGTCATTGTGGGGCAAAAGCATCTTGTGGAGAATCTGATGATAGCGATGCTCGCGGGAGGACATATATTGCTTGAAGGAGTGCCTGGCCTCGCCAAGACACTGGCTATAAGCACATTGGCAAGTGCTGTCAACGCTAAGTTCAGCCGTATTCAGTTCACCCCGGATTTGCTTCCTGCCGATGTCACCGGTACTCTGATATATTCTCAGAAAAAGGAAGAGTTTGAGGTGCACAAAGGACCTGTATTCGCCAATTTTGTCCTTGCCGACGAAATCAACCGTGCTCCGGCCAAAGTCCAGTCCGCGTTGCTTGAGGCGATGCAGGAGCATCAGGTAACTCTTGGCGACAACACATACTCTCTTCCGGAGCCGTTTCTCGTGATGGCCACGCAGAACCCTATCGAGCAGGAGGGAACCTATCCTCTTCCGGAGGCGCAGGTGGACCGTTTCATGCTGAAAGTGGTGGTGGGTTACCCTAAAAAGGATGAAGAGAAACAGATTATCCGCATGAACAACAGCGGCGTCTTTCCGAAAGCTTCGGCCGTGGTGACTCCGCAGGAGATAATGAAGGCCCGCGAGGTGGTGAGGGAAGTCTATATGGACGAAAAGATAGAAAGATATATCGTGGATATCGTCTATGCTACCCGCACTCCCGAAGATTACGGCTTGTCTTCCATCAAGGACTTCATTTCATTCGGTGCATCTCCGCGTGCCAGCATCAGCCTTTCGATGGCGGCCAAGGCATACGCTTTCATAAAGCGTCGCGGGTATGTCATCCCGGAAGACGTGCGTGCGGTGTGTCCTGAAGTTCTTCGTCACAGAATCGGTCTCAGCTATGAGGCGGAAGCGGAGAATGTGACCTCGGAGCAGATTATTGAGCAGATTATCAATGCCGTCATTGTCCCATAGCAAGACTTCGGACCTTCTTCGAAAGGTCAGGAAGATAGAGATAAGGACGAAGGCGCTCTCGCATCAGATTTTTGCCGGAGAGTACCATTCGGCCTTCAAAGGGCGTGGTATGGCCTTCAGCGAAGTCCGTGAGTACCAGTGGGGTGACGACGTGCGTTCGATGGACTGGAACGTTACGGCCAGGCTCCGTGCGCCATACGTGAAAGTGTTTGAGGAGGAAAGGGAGCTTACCGTCGTCCTTTTGGTCGATGTGAGCCGTTCCGGCCTTTTCGGGACAGCGGTCCAGACCAAGAGGGACAGATTGGCCGAAGTGGCTGCGGTACTGACGTACAGCGCAATCCTCAACAATGATAAGGTCGGAGTTCTGTTCTTCTCCGACAGGGTGGAAAAGTTCATCCCTCCTGCCAAGGGACGCTCTCACCTGCTCCATATAATAAGGGAGATGCTTGAGCTTCAGAGTGAATCCGATGCCACGGACATCAGTGTGGCTCTTCGCTATCTGACCAATGCCATCAAGAAGAAATGTACGGCTTTTCTTCTCAGTGACCTTATGGATGTGGATGACAGCGGGGCCCCTCGTTATGAAGACGCCCTGAAAGTGGCCGCCGGCCGCCATGACCTGAGTGTCATAAAGGTGCATGATCCGCGCGAGCGGGAGTTGGTGTCTATGGGACTCGTACATGTCAAGGACAGCGAGAGCGGCCGCTGTGCATGGGTCAATACCGGCAGCAGACGGATGCGTGAGCAGTATTCGCGCTGGTATGAGCGTCTGAATGAGAGCGAATCGAGGATGTTCAACAAATATGGAATTGACAATGTTGATATTGCCACGGATTCCGATTACGTCAAGGGTCTGATGACATTATTTGGTAGAAAATGAAATTGTTGATTGTACTGATATCGGCCTTTTTGGGTATGATTCCGCAAGGGAAGGCATTTCTGGATCCTCTTCAGAAACGGGATTCGGTGTTGATTGCCGACCAGTTGGAATATGGATTCGAATTGCAGGGTGTGGGTAAAGGGACTGTGCTGGCGCTTCCTGATTTTTCGGCTTTCCCGGAAGACACGCTGGCGCTGGCTTCAGGCTGGAAGATAGATACCCTGAAGACGGACAGAAAGTCCGGTGCCATGGATATAAGGGCGTATGTCACCATAGCCCCCTTTGAAGAAGGGGACTTCCAGCTGCCTCCGATTACGGTGCTTCGCCGGACAGCGGACGGACAGTTGGACACGCTCGAGTTCGAGCCTGTTTCGTTTCAGGCATGTTCGATGCCTATAGATACGGCGACTTTCGAGATTCATGATATCAAGGATCAGATACGATATCCCGTCACATTCGCTGAAGTGGCTGTGTATCTGGGTATTGTGCTTGGAGTGGCAGCTCTTGTCGGTCTTGTCGTATGGCTGCTGCGGACCAGGAAAAGACGCCTTGCGGCTTCTTCCGGGATTGAGGACAGCAAAGAGTCGGCGTATGTGGTGGCCCTTCGCAGGCTTGACCGGTTCAGAGGAGACAAATTCTGGGCTCCGGAGAAGCAGAAGGCATATTATTCCGGGATTACCGATGCGTTGAAATTCTATATGGAGGATCGGTTTGGCGTGGATGCTCCCGAGATGACGACCGCGGAGCTGTTTGCTGCCTTGAAAGGACATGAAGAGATTCCGCAGGACCTGCTTCTGAAGGTGAAGGCCCTGTTTGAATGTGCGGATTTTGTGAAGTTCGCCAAACATGTGGCCTCCGAGGAAGAGAATGCGTCCGCACTCCCGGTGGCGATACAGTTTGTGATGAGTACCTACAATACCGGGCTTGAGGAGGAGCCGGAGAAATAGCATGTTCTTCGAGTATCCGCATCTTCTTTGGCTTTTGGCGATTCCGCTGCTTTTGGCGGCGTTGTACATATACAGGGAGCTTAAGGAGCGCAGCCCGCACATGAGGGTCCCTGCCATTCAGCCGTGGATGGCGTCCGGGAAGTCCGTATTGTCCGTTCTCCGGCACATACCGTTTGTGCTCCGCATGGTGGCTATGGTGATGATAATCGTAGCCATTGCGCGTCCGAGGTCTTCATCCGAGATGGAGAAGACAAATACTGAAGGCATTGACATTGTCCTTGCCATGGATGTCTCCACCAGTATGCTTGCACGCGACTTTACACCGGACCGTATAAGCGCGGCCAAGGATATCGCCATTGAGTTCATAGCGCAGAGACCAAGCGATCGCATGGGTATAGTGGTGTTTGCCGGTGAGAGTTATACGCAGTGCCCGCTTACTACGGACCGTGCGACGCTCATCAATCTTATGAAGGAAGTCCAGACAGACCTCATAGAGGATGGAACGGCTATCGGTAACGGTCTGGCTACCGCTGTGGCACGTATAATGGACTCCGATGCTGTGAGCCGGGTGGTGATTCTTCTGACTGACGGTGTGAACAACTGCGGAGAGGTTTCCCCTCTCACGGCAGCCGAGATAGCGAAGACGTACGGTGTGAGGGTCTATACTATCGGAGTCGGGGCCAACGGAACCGCACCTTATCCGGTCATGACGCCGTGGGGTGTGGAGATGCAGAACCTGCAGGTGGAAATAGACGAGGACCTGCTCAAGCAGATCTCTCAGACTACCGGAGGACGCTATTTCAGGGCTACGGACAACACCAAGCTTGCCGAGATATATTCGGAAATCAATAAAATGGAAAAGTCCAGAACTACCGTGGACAGTTTCCCTGTATATAAAGAACTTTTCGGTAAATATGCGATAGCAGCGCTGATATGTCTGCTGCTGGAGCTGGTAGTAAGACTATTGTTGAGGAGGATGCCGTAATGCTGTATTTTGCAAATCCTGTATTTTTGTGGCTTCTGCTGCTTGTGCCGGTGATTCCGGTGGTGTATGCCGTGATGTCAGCTCTGCGCAGAAGACGGATAAAGGCGTTCGGTGACCGGGAACTTGTGGAAGCGCTTATGCCTTCCCGTTCTGTCTCAAAGGGATGGTGGAAAATAATTCTTTTCGATCTTGCCCTGGCCTTCTTCCTTATCGGCCTTTCCAGACCTCTGGTCGGCGACAAACTTACAGAGCGGGAGACCAAGGGAGCGGAGATAATGATTTGTCTTGACGTGTCCAATTCGATGTTGGCACAGGACTATACCCCGGACCGTCTGTCCAGGGCGAAACTGGCCATCTCCAGGCTTGTGGACAAGCTCCAGGGAGACAGGATAGGCCTTGTGGTGTTCGCGGGAACGTCTTTCGTGCAGCTTCCGATTACGACCGATTACGTGTCGGCCAAGCTTTTTCTCAACACCATCGACACCAAATCTGTCCCGGTGCAGGGTACCGCTATCGGAGATGCCATATTGACCGCCGCCAAGAGTTTCAGCGCCCAGAGCGAGAGAAGCCGTGCGATAATAGTCATTACCGACGGAGAGAACCATGAAGACGATGCCGTAGAAGCCGCCAAACAGGTTGCTCAGACAGGCATAAAGGTCTATACCATAGGAGTGGGGTCGCTTAGCGGACAGCCTATCACCACTGCTTCGGGCCTGCTCAAGGACAAGAATGGGGAGATAGTGGTGAGCCGTCTTGACGAGGAGACTCTTAAAGACATAGCCAGAGCGGGAAACGGCAGTTATGTTCACGCCGGGAAGGAGAATTTCGGTCTGGAACCTATAATAGATCAGATAAGCAAATTCGAAGACGAGCGGTTCAATTCCATTGTCTTTGAAGAATATGACGAGCAATATATGTACTTTTTCGCCTTGGCTCTGGTGCTTCTTGTAATAGAGGTGCTGATAGGGGACAGGCGGGCCAAAAGGAGTTTGTTCAGATGAAGAGATTGATGATATTGATATTGGCGCTTGTTTCCGCCGTTACGGTTTCTGCCCAGACGGACAGAAAGGAGGTCCGCTCCGGCAACAAGGCCTTTAGGAAAGGGGATTTCCGAAAGAGTGAAATAGACTATCGGAAGGCTGTCCTGAAGGATTCGCTTTCCGTGGCCGCACAATACAATCTTGCTTCCTCGCTTTATCGTCAGGATGACTATGAAGGGGCACAGAAAGCGTTGTCTTCCATCGCTGAGACCGTGCCCGCAGTGGAGACTGTCGGGACCAAAGCTGATTTCTATTTCAATCAGGGAGATGTGGCTCTTGCGCAGAAAGACTATGCCTCTGCCGTGAAAAGTTTCAGGCAGTCCCTTCTTCTGCGTCCTGATGATATGGATGCCAAAGAGAATTATATCTATGCGAAGGAGATGCTCCGTCAGAGCCAGGACAATCAGAGCCAGGACAATCAGGGCGGACAGGGAGGAGACAACTCCCAGAATCAGGACGACCAGAACAACCAGGACAACAATCAGCAACAGAATAACGACAACCGGCAGCAGAACAATCAGAATCAGCAGAATCCTCAGGATCAGAACAATGCTGCCGCTGAAGGAAACATCTCCCGACAGCAGGCCCGGCAGATGCTGAATGCCATTCAGGCCAAGGAGAAAGAGACACAGGACAAGGTCAAGAAAGAAAAAGCGGAGATGCTTAAGTCAAGACAGAAAGAAAAGAATTGGTGATGAGGAAATTGATGACTTTTATGGTGCTGATGGCGACATGCCTTTTCGCCTCTGCACAGGATATCAAAGTCCAGGCTCCCGAACTTGTGAGCGTGGACGAACAGTTCAATGTGACGTTTGTCGTGGAGGGGGAGTCCTCCAATGTGGACTGTGCCTGGGATGCCGGCAGTGACTTCAAACTGGTATGGGGGCCTTCCCGCGGCTCTTCGTCATCGACTACCATCATCAACGGCAAGCGCAGCAGGAGCGTTCAGATGAGTTTTACCTATGTCCTCATGCCTAAGAAAACGGGCAGGTTCACCTTGCCGCAGGCAGATGTGACCATAAAGGGCAAATCATACAAGTCTCCTTCCCACAGCATAGAAGTTGTCGCGGACAACTCTTCGTCCGCAAACTCCGGGAATTCTTCTGCAGGTGGTGGCGGTTCCGCTGCCTCAAGCGGCAAAGTCTCCTCATCAGACCTGTATATGAAGCTTATCCTCAACAAGCGCAACGTCGTGGTGGGTGAGCCCGTCAAAGCGGTGCTCAAGATATACCAGAGGGCGAATATACGGGGTTATGAGAATGCGACATTCCCTGATTTCCACGGATTCTGGAGTCAGGAAACCTATGTGCCGAGAACCATAGAGTTTCATCGGGAGAATGTTAACGACCAGATTTTCGACGTAGCCACCATCCGGGAATGGAACCTTATCCCGCAGCAGGCCGGCGAGTTGGTCGTGGATCCTGCCGAACTTATCTGCCTTGTGAACATACGTTCTCAGAGACAGTCCACAGGCAGCATATTTGACGACTTCTTCCAGGATGACTATCAGACCATAAGAAAACGTGTCTCCACTGATCCTGTGAAGATAACCGTGTCAAAGCTGCCGGCCGGTGCACCTTCGTCATTTGCCGGAGGCGTCGGAAAGTTCAACATGAAAGCTCAGCTTTCCAAGGATTCGCTTTCCGTGCATGACGCGGCCTCGCTTATCGTCTCCGTTACCGGTACCGGGAACACGGCCCTTCTTGAAGCTCCGGCGGTGAGTTTCCCTCCTGATTTTGAGGTGTATGACGTGAAGACCTCCGATATCAAGGACGGAAAGTCTTTCGAGTATCCGTTTATCCCGAGAAGCTATGGCGATTTTACCATCGGTCCGGTGGAGTATTCATATTATGACATAGACGGGAAGAAGTATGTGACGGTTTCGAGCGGTCCTTTGGCCTTGAAGGTAGGAAAGGGCAGTGGAAATGCCGCCGACTCGGTGAGAGTAGTGACAATGTCCGGAAATCGCGGGAAAGATGTGAAGACCCTTTCGAGCGATATAAGATACATTGCGGTGAAGGCTCCGGCCCTTGGTGGCGCTCCGTCCTTCTTTATAGGAACTACGGGCTTTTATGTGCTGCTGGTAGCAATCTTTTTGATTGCGGCCGCCATTTATGCCATTGTCAGGTTCGTAAGGGTTCGCAGAAACGATGTTGTCGGAACCAAGACGAGAACGGCTACCAAGATGGCCAGAAAACGTCTTGCCAGGGCTGAGGATTTCCTTAAGAAGGGGCTTCTCTCCGCTTTCTACGAGGAGTTGCACAAGGCCCTGCTTGGCTATGTGTCCGATAAGTTTGCCATGGACGCTTCCGAACTCGGCAAAGACAGCATATCGGAGAAATTGACGGAGCGCGGAGTGGAAAAAGAGACAGTAGCGGAATATATCGCTTTGCTCGATGAGTGTGAATATGCAAGGTATGCTCCTGATACTCAGGACTCTGCCATGGATTCTACATACGAGAAGGCGGTCGGTGTGATTTCGAGAATTGACGCATGTATGAAAAAGCATAAGAAGACGGCCTCAGTGGTGGCCCCGCTGCTGGTGGCGTTGATGTTGACCGGGATCGGTATGAGCGCTGTGCAGGCGGCTGAATATCCGGACTCGCTGTGGAACGCAGGGGTGAACGCCTATTCTTCCGGACAGTGGAATGAAGCGGTGGAGGCCTGGTCTTCCCTGTTGGACCTCGGTATAGAGAACGCCCCTCTGTATTATAATCTTGGCAATGCATGGTATAAGGAGAACGATATGGCTCATGCCATACTTTGCTATGAAAGGGCATTGAAGATAGATCCGTCATATTCCGATGCAGCCTATAATCTCGAATTTGCGCGGGCCGGAATTCAGGACAAGATAGTTGAAGTGCCGACGTTCTTTCTTATAAGATGGGTGGAGTCTCTCGGACATCTGGTGTCATCCAATGTCTGGGTTGCGATAGCCTTCATATTCCTTGCCTTATGTGCCGGAATGGTGCTTATGTTTCTGCTGGCACGCTCAAGTGCCGCATCAAAGGCAGGGTTCATTACTGCCATAGTGTCTTTGGTCCTGTCCGTAAGTGCATTTGCCTTGGCCGGAGTGCAGAAGGCTGATTATAACCGTGCCGATTCTGCGGTGGTCATGAGTCCTGTATGCTCTGTCAGGAGCGCGCCTTCGGGTACCAACGCCAAAGACCTTTTCGTGCTTCATGAGGGCACGAAAGTGGAAATCGTTGACCGTGTAGGAGAGTGGATCAATATTGAACTCTCCGACGGCAGACAGGGCTGGATGCTATCTTCTGATATAGAGATTATCTAACGCACGGTCATCTCCGGCTCAAAGCCGCCGTTGGCCCGGTAGTGGTCGGCGAACAGGGATACTGCTTCCGGAGTGGCGGTCCGGAAAGTTCCTGCTCTGGTGACGTAGAACTCCTCGCTCAGCTTTGTCGTGCCTTCCGGCAGCGCGTCCGTCCAGTATTCAGTGGCATCCGACAAGACGTTCCGGTACAGAAGGGTGCGGCTGTATATTGTCCCGGAATTGCCGTCCACCGGATTCAGGGCTGCGTTTCTTGGAATGCGGATGCGTACAAAACTTCTGCTCTCGTCGGAAGTTATGGTATATACGGCTTTGATGATGTCGCCTACCTTGATATTCTCGCCCCCGGACAGCTTTCTGCCTCCGATGAAGTATTCTCTTGTGATGCTCATACCGTTGCCGGCAGGTTTTATGTCGCTTAACGGCATAGTCGCGGTGGCTCTTAATACCAGCACTTTTGTCTGGTGGGTGGTGTCATTTCCCTTAAGCACGCACTCAAGAGCACGGATATAGGCAAAATCGTTTTCCCAGTGCCGGGATTCTTTCTGAACCATTGTCCAGAGTCTGATACCTTCCGCTATGTCGGACTTCCCGTTGCTGTCCATAAGTTCGCACAGGATGACATGTGCGTAAAGGTCGCTCTCCAGAAGCCCGCCCCATGGCTGTACGGCATTAGGGAAATAATACCCTCCGGAGCCGTGTTCTACAGCATACTGTGACAGAGATTCCGCATCTTTCGCAATAGAGCTGCGCAGTTTGGCGTTTTGGAAAAGCCCGATGCCAAGACTGGCGGCGAAAGAATTGTCTTCTGATTTATATAGGTTTTCCAAGGTGGCAAGACGCCTTGCTTTTTGGAGTATCTGCCCCTGAAGACCGCGAGAACCCTGCGGGATGAGATATTCTCTTGTGCGGCGTTGGAGCTCCTCAAGGCGGTCCTTGTCGGCACCGTCCGCACATATAGGGATGTGTGGGTAGAACGAGCGGGCATACAGATACTGCGGCAGCGACAGCCGGCCGCGCCATTCGAATGCCGTTCCTTTGTCCGTCAGGTATTTGTCAAGATACTCCACGGCGGCAGGAATGACTGCTGAGAGTCTCGGATTGCACTCCTCTCCCATTTTGGCACACCATTCAAGCAGCAGGGCTGTCATGGCAGGGGATGAATACAATTCGGACATCCAAGCGAATCCTCCGTCAGAATTGCGGCAGGCGAGAATCTTGTCCGTTATTTCTTCTTCTTCCCGTGCGCTCAGGCGTCCCACATTGTAGCCCTGCGGAAGTCTTCCTGCAAGGACATTGGCGTATAAAGCTTCGAGCAGGCTTACAAGGCTGTTGTCGCTATATGAAAGCTTCTGCGGAATGGCATCGGACAGCATCTGGAGGATGGAAATCTCTCTGGACTCGGCCTTGCTGCCTAAGATGTTGACAAATGAATTGCGAAGAAGTTTTGTCAGAGCGGACCTTGAGGCATCGTCTTTCAGAAGGGCCGAGTGCGATTCCGTGACAGTCTGTACAGGCGCCTTGACCGGTACTTCCACAAACACGGCATCAGCGCAGTCCGAGCCGGAGTCAGGAGTGAAACTTACCAGTATTCCGAGGCTGTTTATATCCGGTACGGCTATCTCGAATTCTGCCGCCGCGCTGCTGTTTTGCGGGATTGAGATGCGGGAATCCTTCTTTGAGATAATCCGTTTCCTGTCCTTGTAGTCTTTTCCGTTCACGAAGCGTACCTGAACCTTGCCGCTTATCTGGGCGGAAGTGCTGTTGGACAGTCCTACCCGCAGCATATAGCGATCGCTGCTGTATAGATAGGACGGTTGTATCAGGGATATGGTGACAGGCAGGGTCACGGTCATTTCTTTCGAGATGGTCTTGTTGTTGAAAGACTTGTCATGGGTGAACACCTGCACCACATAGGTGGACAACTTGTCGGAAGTCTTGAAAGTGAAGCTGACTTCACCATTCTCGTCGCTCCTAAGGGCCGGCTCCCATGCAAGGGTACCGTTGAATTCTTTGCGCACTACTACAATATCTTCCGCCTCCGCGGCGCCTTCCGGCGCTGCCTTGGCATCTGTCATTTCTTCTTCTTCGAAACTCCCGCTGGCCGCATCCAGCATGACATTGCTTGACATCATCATCCGGGAATACTTGAACATAGGTCTTGCCGTTCCGTAGCCGAAGCTTGAGTCGTAACTTCCGGTGACAAAATTGATCCTTACGGACGCTACCGGGCGGGAAGCCGGTGAGACGCCATGCCAGCGGTTGCCGCGCACGGTTTCGGATGCCTTGTCGAAAATCCCCACCGCATATTGCGCATCGACCGGGCCCTTCAGACAGAATCTGTATTCCGCCCCGGGTGCCGTAGTGTCCAGGAATCTGGTGAACGATATGTTCCATGTGTCAGCGGCCGCTTCCTTAACCGGAGGGTTGTAGGTATAGCTGAAAGACTGCGAATCTCTGAAAAACAGCAGCTTTATGCTGAGGCCCGCCGGGTAAGAAGGCTTGCGCTCGAAGGAGATTGTCCCGAGCGTGCCTTTGTCCATCTTTACAAGTCTGCCATCCAGAGGGGCCGCATCACCATAGAGGCACGCAACCACCCATAAAGGTGCATCCCCGGAGCCGACGGATACGGAAAGTTCTCCGTCAGTGCCTTCGCGAAAGCACGATTTTATATTTCCCGGGAGGGTGTTGTCCCGAAGAACGATGAACGTATCCTCTCTCTCGCTCCTTATTTCACGTCCGCTGTCCGTATATGCGCAGGATTCGGTAAGAAGAGTGTATGCTCCGGACTTAAGTTTGCTGATATCCATGGTGTTGCGCCCCATCCTGGTATCCTGCTCGATAACAGGCTTTCCGTCCTTTAGGATGGTGCTTTTCAGCGTAAGTCCCGGTCTTGAGTCTGACGAAGACCACGGGATGCTGTAATCAAGATTGAGGACATCACCCCTTATAAGGATGGTTCCTGTGTGCCCGTCCGTGAGGGTGAAACGTCCGGTGTCAGTGTCGGTAAAATCCACATCCATCCAGCATTCGCTGCGGCAGGATATGCTCTTTTCAAACGAAAGAGTCTCGCCCGAGGCATCTGTAACGGTGACTTTTACTACATAGCTCCCGTAGCGGATATTGTCGCTGCCGGTGTAATAGATATCAAATGCTCCGTTCTTGTCAAGAACCAGATTGCCGGACTGCAGAACATCTGAATAGAGACTTACTTCATATCTTGCCTTGGCATTGGACAGACTGTGCCCGTTGTAGCTTGAGACCGTGCCGCTTGCATGGATTCTGTCCCCGTGGAAATATATTCTTTCATCCTTGTCCCATTTCAATTCGAAAGAAGGGAGCACGAACTCGTCCACCCGAAAACTCCGGCTGCCTATTGTGTCGGAAGCCTTCGATACGGATATCGTGTAATTGCCCCCGAGGTGTCCTTTCTCAAGGAAGAATTCACCGCTTGCCGCTCCGAACTCATCTGTTGTAAGAGGCAGCCTGGCAAATTCATTGCCTTCAGGATCAGAGATTACGGCTTGAAGCCTGGTGCCTTTGGCAACGGTGGAGAAGGAATAGGTCCCGGTGTAGGCAATTGCCTTGAAGTGAACTGTCTCTCCGGGATTGAAGGCGCTCCTGTCCAGCAGAATCATGCATGAGGTGCCCGGATTGGAGTCGTCAGAATAATTGTACGCCCGTCCGGTCTTCATGCTGATGATATCGCTCGAATGGAGTTTCCCTTGGGCGTCCCTGTATTCGGCCTGGGCATAGACCACCTTTTTGTCCTTGCTTATGAATATGCCGTAAGGAATGGCGAATCCTTCTGAAGAACTCATCTTGGTCGAGCAGAGCTTATTGCCGCTGCCGTCCGTTATGGTGAGAGTATATGATGCGACAGGTTCTCCGGTCTTGAAGTCGGCTGCGTAGAAACGTTTCCCTTGGATGCTGTTTTCCATCGCAATGGAGATGCTGTGCTTGCGGTAATTGATGTCTGTCTTGATTTTACCGCGGCTGCACTTTATTTCATAGTCCCCGTCTTCCATGAAGTCGAGAGGAAGGGAAATGGTGTCAGATACATGGAAACTGCGCCTGTCGTTATTTTTCGAGATGGTGAATATCGGGGATTTCCCGCTGCTTCGGAATATCTCCACCTTGACGGCATCGAGATTGACAAGGCTGATTCTCAGGGTATCATCTTCCACGACAGCGTTCAGCCCTTTGGAGCGCAGCTCTTTTTTCAGCTCGGAGGCGGTGCTGCACGCGGCGGCTATGATTCTGTCCGCGTCAATCTTTGATTTTTTGAATTGTGCTGTGCGGGCAATCAGGCTGTCGCACCGGCGGTCCAGTTCCCTAAACTGCTCTTCGTCTGCACCGCTCCGGTCGAGTTCCATGAGATTGCATCTGAGCAGTTCGTGGGCGGCCATAAGGGACACCGCCTTGTCGGCATACCGGCTTGCATACCGCTTCATGGCCTCAAGCCGCTCCGACGAGCAATGGTATGTGGTGCGGACATCCGGGATTTCGCAGTATGCGAGCAGCTCCGCAAACGGATATACGGCGCCGAACCTTCTGTGCATCAGGGAATTTACCTTGTCGGTTGCGCCGCTGCAGAAGTAGATGGACCAGAGTATGTAGTCATAGTCGTTTTTCAGAAGCCCGGGAAGGATTTCGTAGTATCCCGGAAGGGCGAGACCGAAGTCGGACTTGTAGAAGTCCGGATTTTGCGACCCTTGAAGCAGTGCTTCGTTCTGTTGTGCAAAGGCTATCTTGTCCTCTGTCTCCATGTCGAAGCGTTTGTGGAAGTACAGCATCACCGGGCATCCGAATTGGGCGATGTCTCTGTCCATCTGTGACTGAAGTTCGTCTCTTTGGTGGCGGTTCATGGAAGAACACACCTGTACATATCGCTGCGAGGCATCGTAATAATCCCATGCGCGGTGGCTGTCTTTGGCTGCGGATTTGATTTTCAGAAGCACATCAGCCTGATCCTTTGGCCTGTCAAGCTTTTCGTATCTGTGGTATTCGTCCCACAGTTTGAGGATGTTGCCATTGTCTTTGGCGGATGCTGCGGTAGCGGATAATATAACTGCCATAATGAAAAGAATGATATGTTTCTGCATAATTTCAGTTTTTGTGCCGTTCAAATTCCAAGATGCATTCCGATACGAGATAGTTGCTTCCTCCTATATATACGAGAGCGTCTTTGACTCCGGACGCGTCGGAAATGGCGTGCTCTACGGCCTCTTTCACGCTGTTGTGGCGGGCGATGTCAAGGCCTGCCATAAAATCTGCCAGACGGTCTACCGGAAGTGCCCGTGCTATTGCCGGTGCGGCGAGATAGTATCTGGCGTTTTGCGGCATAAGGGGCCTTATGGCCGATATGTCCTTGTCTGCCATTATTCCATATACGATAAAGAGAGGACGCCCGCTCTGCTCCAGTCTTCTGAAGTTGAATTCAAGCGCTGCCGGATTGTGCCCGATGTCGCAGATGGTCTCAGGCGAGTCGAGAAGTTTCTCCCATCTGCCCCGAAGGCCTGTCACGGCCGCCGTATGTGAAATGGATTCTCTTGACGCTCGGACGCCTATGACATCGAGCGTACACAGGGCGGTCCGCAGGTTTTCGTCCTGATGAGGCCCTTTAAGGTCGGTGTCAAACAACTCTCCGGCGTAGTCTTCCGCGAAATAAAGGGGACATCCTTTTTCGGCGGCGACCTCTTCGAAGACCGGGGTTGTCTCCTGGTCCCTTGTGCTGACTATGGCGGGGACACCGGGCTTGAATATGCCGGCCTTCTCGCGAGCTATTGCTGCCCGGGTGCTACCGAGCATTTCGCAATGGTCCAGCCCGATGCTTGTGATTACGCTGGCTATAGGGGTGATGATATTGGTGCTGTCGAGTCTGCCTCCGAGGCCTGTTTCGATGACGGCGATATCCACGTGCCTGTCTGCAAACCACTTGAAAGCCATACCCGTAGTGACCTCGAAAAATGACAGGCCGTCAAGAGAAGAGTTTTCCACAAATTCCAGAATTTCTTCTTTTCGCGGCATTTCCCAGGAGCCTTCGGAGATGATTTTCATCCTCTCTCTGAAATCTGTCAGATGAGGCGAGGTGTACAGTCCGACCCGCATTCCCGAAGAGGCGAGCCCGGCGGCAATCATGGAACTTACCGAGCCTTTCCCGTTGGTCCCGGCGACATGTATGCATTTGTACTGCTTCCAAGGGTCACCAAGGGACCGGCTGAATGCGAGCATGCCGTCAAGACCGGGCTTGTATGCCCCAGGCGCGAACCCGACATTCTGGATGCTTGGGTGTCTGGAGAACAGCTCTGATATGATTTTGTTGTATGATTCTTCTGTATATTTCATGTTTTTGATATTTGCATCTGACACCAAATTTAACTATTTTTACAACCTGATGTGTAAAAATGATTGAAAAAGCTTCCGCACTTTTCTCTGTATATGTGCTTGACGGTATACAGCAGGAACTCACACCGGCCCGACTTCTTGAAGCCGTGTCTGAAGAGGGTGTGCTCTGTGGTGGGCAGGACGATACCCCCGCTGTCGTTGTAGATGAGACCATTGAATCCGTAGGACGTTCGGTAGTTCCCGTATCTGAGGATCCGTTCCCGTTTCTTGGGAAGATGTCCGGGGATATGGACCGTTTCCCTTTGTCTTATGCCGAGGCATATACGCGTATGCGTGCAGGCTCCGCCCTGGTGGACGCATTGTGGAAGAAAGGCAAGTTTACGGTAGGAGACCTGAGTCTTGAGGCTCGGTGGAAGATAAACGGCGACATGGTAGGGTGCATGGCGGCATTCTATCACTCGGTGCAGGCCGCTTCGGAGTATGTGGATGCGCTCGGACTGAAGTTTTCGGGCTGTGAAGTAGAGAGGGCGGACAGTCCGGATGTGGAATTCACGGCCGTGATGTCGAACATTCCGGAAGCGGAGGAAGATACGTTTGTCGTGGAGCCTTTCCGTACACATAACCCATGGATGACGCAGGAGAGAATATGCCAGGCCGAGTTGGTCCCGGACCCGAAGAGTTGGGTGGTGTACATACCTTTCGATACTGCTGATTTCCGGCTTGGCGGCTCGGCTTTTGCGACTGCAGCCGGGGTTGCCGGCGCACCTCCGCGCATAGAGGATGCCGATTATTTCATGGATTGCTTCGAGGTGATAAGGGAGTTTGCGGAGGACGGAATTCTTCTCTCAGCCGCGACGGTCGGCCGGGGAGGACTTCTCAAGGCGGTAAGCGACATGGCGGAAGGCTCGGGCTGCGGCATGGAGATCAATGTCTCCGACATCATGAGGGCATATCAGGAGAGCAGCTCGTTTGCCGTGGTTTTCTCCGAGATTCCGGGGGCGCTGATTCAAATACGCGACAGTGATTTTGATTATGTGGATGCGGAGCTCCTGCTCCAGGATGTGGCGTATTATCCTCTCGGACACCCTGTGGAGGGCGCAGGTCTTAGCGTGTGCTCCGCCAAGAGGCCCGGAATAGAAACGATACTTGACTCCCTGATGCAGAATGCGGAAGGGGAGGACTGAATACCACTTAATTGATATAACAGATGGGACAACCCAAGATTTTCGTGCTGGATACAAATGTAATTCTGCACGACCACAAGGCTATAAGGCATTTTCAGGACAATAACCTCGTGATTCCTATAGCCGTGGTGGAAGAACTTGACAAATTCAAGAAAGGCAATGACTCCCTTGCTTTCAACGCGAGGGGATTCATGCGTGACATCGACCGCATTACGGAAGGCAAATCGTTCGGGAAGGATGGACTCCCGATAGGCCCGGGACTCGGACGTATCAAGGTGGAGCCAAATCATCCTTTTTCCGGAGATTATGTGGATATGTTCAAGGATGATATTCCGGATCATCGCATACTGGCTACGGCCATGTGGGTACGGGACCACAACCCCGGTACTTTCGTGGCGCTGGTGACCAAGGACGTGAACCTCCGTCTTAAGGCCAAGGCTGCCGGAATGGCTGTTCAGGATTACTTGACCGATAAGGTAGAGGAGGCCAGGATTGAGAATTCGCAGCGCGAGGTGCAGGTATTCACCCTTTCTTCCGACAAGATGCAGACGCTCCTCTATGGGCCCGACAACGCTCTTGAGTGGAAAAGCGTATGCTCTTCAAGACCTGATCCCAACCAGTTTTTCCGTTTCAAATGGGAAAACAACAATGAGGAGACAGCCTGTGCCAGGTATGACGCGGTAAAAGACAGGATAGTCCTTATCAAGATGAAGGAAGCATACGGAATCCGTCCGCGCAATGACGAGCAGATGATGGCTCTGGACGCCCTGACGAACAGCCGCATCGATCTCGTGTCCCTGACGGGAGGCGCCGGAACCGGCAAAACTCTTCTTGCGCTTGCTGCCGCGCTTGAGCAGGAGCGCGAATATGAGCAGATTATCCTTTCAAGACCGACAGTGGTGCTCGGATCGCAGGATATCGGGTTCCTTCCCGGAGACCAGAAGACCAAGATGGGACCGTTCCTTCAGCCGCTTATGGACAACCTGAATGTCATAAAAGGCCAGTTCAAGCCCAATTCGAGAGAGGCCCTTCGTATCGAGAGCATGCTCGCACAGGAAAAACTTATAATAGAGCCGCTTGCGTACATTAGGGGCAGGAGTCTCGGAAAGTGCTATTTCATCATAGACGAGGCCCAGAACCTTACCCCTCATGAGGTAAAGACCATCATCACCAGAGCGGGAGAAGGGACCAAGATGGTGTTTACCGGAGATATCTTCCAGATAGACCAGCCATACCTGGATCAATGGTCCAACGGCCTCACTCACCTTGGAGAGAAAATGGGCGGACAGCCGATATTCCAGCATGTTTTCCTTAAGAAAGGGGAGAGAAGCCGCCTTTCGGAGATAGCGTCCAAGTTGCTTTAGTCATAAATTTTGAGTAAATTTGCACTTTTGTTTCAGAAATACAAATAAATAAAATATTTATCCTATGTTTGAAAATAAAAAACGCGTGTACTGTTTTGGCGGAAAGACCGCAGAGGGAGACGGCTCGATGCGTGAGCTTCTCGGCGGTAAAGGTGCCAATCTTGCCGAAATGAGCAAACTTGGCATGCCGGTTCCTGCCGGATTCACCATTACTACCGAATGCTGCGCTGAGTATTATGAGCTTGGCGGAGGTTACACCGATTCCCTTAAGGATGAGGTAAAAGCCGCGCTTGAAGCTACGGAGAAGAAAATGGGGAAGAAATTCGGAGATCCGAAGGACCCTCTTCTTGTAAGCTGCCGTTCCGGTGCCAGAAGTTCCATGCCTGGAATGATGGACACCATTCTGAATATCGGATTGTGTTCTGAGACCATTCCGGGAATGATTGCCAAGACAGGCAATCCTCGTTTCGTATATGATGCTTACCGTCGTCTCATCATGATGTATTCGGATGTGGTGATGGAGAAGGCTGAAGGAATCGAGCCGGCAGACGGACAGGGTATCCGTCAGCAGCTTGACCGCATGATGTCAGAGCTCAAGGAGTCAAAGGGATATGCGTCTGATACGGACATTACTGCAGACGAGCTCAAGGACCTCTGCGAGAAGTTCAAAGTCAAGGTTAAGGAAGTTCTCGGCGTAGAGTTCCCTGACAGTGCAAAAGCACAGCTTTGGGGTTCTATCGGAGGCGTTTTCAAATCATGGAACGGAAAGCGTGCCATTGCGTACCGCCGCATCGAGAAAATTCCTGATGACTGGGGTACTGCAGTGAACGTTCAGTCCATGGTATTCGGTAATATGGGTAATACATCCGCTACCGGTGTTGCATTCTCTCGTAACCCTGCCAACGGAGACAACAAGTTCTATGGCGAGTGGCTTATCAATGCCCAGGGAGAAGACGTTGTGGCGGGTATCCGCACTCCTAACCCTCTCAACGAGGCTACCAAGAATGAGCACAACAAAGACCTCGAGTCTCTTGAGACAGCGATGCCAGGTGTATATAAGGAGCTTGATGAAATCCGCAAAAAGCTTGAGAATCACTTCCATGACATGCAGGATATCGAGTTTACCATACAGGAAGGCAAGCTCTGGATGCTTCAGTGCCGTATCGGCAAGCGTACCGGACTCGCAGCTCTTCAGATGGCAATGGATATGCTTTCAGAGGGCATGATCGACGAGAAGACCGCAGTGATGAGAGTCGCTCCTTCTCAGCTTGACGAGATTCTTCACCCTATTCTCCAGCCGGCTTCGGAGAAGGCTGCCAAGGTAATTGGCCGCGGACTCCCTGCATCTCCGGGCGGAGCGGTAGGTATGCTCGTATTTGACTCTGAGTCCGCTATGGCTGCTGCCAAGGACGGCAAGAAAGTTATTCTCGTGCGCGAAGAGACATCCCCTGAGGATATCGAGGGTATGAGAGCGTCCACAGGTATTCTTACCACCCGCGGAGGAATGACTTCACACGCTGCGCTCGTGGCTCGCGGATGGGGCAAGTGCTGCATCGTCGGATGTGACTCCATGAAGATAAATCTTGAAGAGAAGACCGTTACTTTTGCAGGTAGCGACAAGGTATATAAGGAAGGCGACTGGCTCTCTCTCAACGGAGGCAAGGGCCTTGTATATGGTACTAAGATCGAGACCATGGATGCCAGCGAGAACCCTCTGTTCGTGAAATTCATGAGCATAGTGGACAAGTACCGCCGTCTTGGCATCAGGACCAATGCTGATACTCCTGAAGATGCCCAGAAGGCACTTTCTTTCGGAGCTGAAGGTATCGGACTCTTCCGTATCGAGCACATGTTCTACGGAAAGAACTCTGAAGTTCCTCTTTCCAAGCTTCGCAAGATGATTCTTTGCAATACTGACGAGGAGCGCAGGTCTGCACTTGCAGAGCTTGAGCCGTTCATCAAGGCGTCAGTTAAGAGCACTCTTAAGATTATGGATGGCAAGCCGGTAGTGTTCCGTCTGCTTGACCCACCTCTTCATGAGTTCGTGCCTAAGACCATCGATAAGGAGCAGGAGCTTGCCAACGAGCTTGGAATCAAGGTTGAAGAAGTTATCAAGAGAGGTGAGAGCCTTCATGAGGTGAACCCTATGATGGGTCTTCGCGGAGTGCGTCTTCATGTGGCCTATCCGCTTATTGCCGAGACTCAGTACAGGGCTATCTTCACCGCTGTGGCTGAGCTTCAGAAGGACGGATTCCATCCTCAGCCGGAAATCATGATTCCTGTGACCGTATCGGCACGTGAGCTCAGCTTCCAGAAAGCTATCTGCGACAGAATCAAGTCAGAGGTCGAGGCTCACAGCGAGCAGAATATCGAGTATCATTTCGGCACCATGATTGAAATCCCTCGTGCGGCGCTTACCGGAGAGAGGATGGCCCGTACCGCAGAGTTCTTCTCATTCGGTACCAATGACCTTACCCAGATGACCTTCGGATTCTCCCGTGATGACGTAGGTACCTTTATGGGCGACTATCTCGGACATAAGATTCTTGATGCCGATCCGTTCCAGACCATTGATACCAAGGGTGTAGGAAAGCTCGTTGAATACGGTATCCAGGCCGGACGCGGTCGCAGGGCTGACCTCAAGTGCGGCGTCTGCGGAGAGCACGGTGGAGATCCTGATTCCATCAAGTTCTTCAACAGCATCGGTGTGGATTATGTCAGCTGCTCACCGTTCCGTGTGCCTATCGCACGTCTTGCAGCGGCGCAGGCTGCCATATCTCAGGCGAGATAATCAAGTCATAAACTTAATAGAGGTGCGTTCCTTTCGGGGCGCACCTTTTTTGTAAAGTTGCCGATTGATTTTTATCGGACACTAATGGTATATTGTCTGAAAATCTTTGGCTATCTCAGATTATTTTAATACTTTTGCATCGTTTTAATGGTGTATTAAAATAAAGCAGAATGGTTAAAATGAAAGAAATTGCCATATTAGGAAGACCTATACAACTGCAAGAACGAAGCAAGGCGCAGATGAAAGGTGTTACCATCGGAGAAATGTTGTCTTACAAGTTCTACGATGGAGAGTTTCATGGTATGCCATTGCTATTCGCAGAACCTAAAGGCAAAGTAGCTACCCCACGTAGCTTGTCTGTTACTGCAAACAACCTTACTTCGTTATTCCAGCTTCCAACCGTATTCTTGTTGCCAACTTGTCCTGCCTATGAACGGCAGAGACTGATCGACAAAGACGTGTATTTCGTTGTATCTGACAAATATGTCCATTTGCCAATGCTTCTGGCTAATGAGCGTATTCGTAAGACCAAACAAGCCAAGGCTTTAACGCCTGTCGCACAATACCTGCTGCTCTATCATCTACAGATAGAGAGTATTGAAGGATTGGCAGCACGTGATATTGAGAACAAAATTCCGTATTCTTATGCAAGCATTACACTTGGTATCACTTGTCTCGAAGACTTGGAGCTGTGCGAGAAAGTATCTGAAGGCTCTAAGCGGAAGGTCATCCACTTTGACAAGAAAGGAATGGAACTGTGGAAGCAAGCCCAGTCGTTCCTCGTTAATCCTGTTGAAGAACGCCTTTATTGTGACGATTTGCTTTCAGATGATAAATTTCCCGTATGTGGCATCAATGCCCTTGCACATTACACGTGGCTGAATCCCGATCCGGAAAGAATGATCATGGTGCCTGTCAAACAACTACGGGAATTCAAATCATCTGGAGTCTTAGTGCGTCCAAACGAATTTGATGGCAACATCATCATTGAAGCATGGAAATACCCACCTGTCACCGCTATTGGTACAAAAGCCGAATGGGTTGACAGATTATCTTTGGCCATTTCTCTGCGTGAAGACGAAGACCCACGAGTGGAAGGCGAAGTTGAACGTTTAATCAATGAAACAGAATGGAAGGATTAGAGAAATTTCGTGAGGTACCTAATAAAAAAGTCAAAGCGAACTACAAACTCATTTGCGAGTGTCATGTGCTAAAAAAACAGGAATCTTCCTGTTTCGAAAGATCCCTGCTCCTTATAAGTCATTTATCCCCTGGTGTCCGTTATCTATGCGTCGATAAGTTGGCATTTAATTGATTCACATCGATCATCGGAAGGGGATACTTTGACAAATTGGTACCAGCGGTTTTAACTACCAGGATACCACGCATTGTTCCGACCGCCACATTTAAAAAATGCGGCATAATATGGTTGACGGTAATGCTCTGGTTATCATTGAAAATGATAAACTGCTTGAGCTCTTTTACTTTAAACTCAAATTTGTAAAGGCTTTCAAGTACAACTTCATTTTCCAATTCATATCGGGTGCCAAAGATCAGGACAAATAAGTCGTGATCAATGTCAGGTTGTATTTGTGTCGAGAAACCAATTTTCATGGAGTCTGGACTGATATTGTCTCCCACTTTACCTGGGGACATCATAAAGCTAACCTCGCTAACCGATGCAAGTCTTAATTGAATATTTACATTATTATCTGCCATAGCGAACTAATTAGGATATGCCATGAGGCATTCACTATTCTCCTTGTTAACATAAGTTCCTCCGAAACGCTCAGAGAGAGTAATATAGCTTTGGATAGGGACAAACACATATTGGACTTGAGGGTCCTTCTTGACCATCACAATAGGCTCACCAAGAACTGCGGCGATCTTGGCAAGTGTCGTGGTTGTAAATCCATGGGAGCCGGTGAGCCATCTGGAAATCTCGGACTCACGCTTCCCCATAAGTGCGGCGAATTCCCGCTGTGTCATCTTCTTCTCCTTAAGAAGATCATAGATGCGGTTCGCGATGTCAACGTTAAGGCTCACCTCCTTCATCACCTCAGGAGCGACATTGGCAACGCATTGATCAAATAGAGAATTCTTTTTCATAACGAGTATTATATGGTGATAGTTTCAATTATTGTTTTAATAGTCTGATAATCTTCGTAATCTGAATGGGCCTTCCGCGTCTCAACAAAAATCTGATGTTCTATGTCTCGAAGCTGATTCACGATTCCTAATAAAACAGGATCATCTTCAAATCGAGCTACTTTCTTTATTCCTCCATTTCCTATAATAAGAAGCCTATCAGATATCCGAATACAATACAACCGAACGGTGCCGACACCTCGTCCTCTTCTATGCTCTATAATAAGTGGGAGTGCTTTGATATTTCGTCCTTCAAGCCGAAACAAATTCTCTCTTGCACCACAGTCTGTGAGCATTTTCTGGATACGAGCGATTATTTCGTCAAAATCTTTCTTTAATTGTGGATGAGATAGCGCACCGTTGTTGGACATAAATTTCTCGAACTCGGTCAGTGTTTCACCATCATACTTTGGTGAATATATACTGACATTATCGCTTTCGATTACAAGTTCGAGCTTTCCCATACAATGTATTGTTTGCGGGCGCAAAGATATGTCATTATTCTGAGAAAACAAAGGGAAATTCACTTTTTTGTTAAGTTTTCGGAGGGAAATAGGGTTCTTCCGCAATTTAGTTGAAGCACAGGTCGCTGAAGACCATTTTTCGTTTGAGCGGGTCAAGAGCTGCTCACCTCCGAGCGGTGGCCCTCTCCGGTACCGAATGCCAGACACTGAGGCAGGTTGCTGCCGGAGCGGAGCCTGGTGTACATTTTAGTCGACCTCTTTTTTGTGAAGCTGCTGATTGATTTTTTTGCTATATTTGCGTAAAACCAATCGTAAAACCAATCGTAAAACCAATCGTAAATATGCCAAGGATAATAACTTTCGGAGAGGTCATGCTCAGACTTTCCACTCCGGGATACCTGAGATTCGGGCAGGCCGGACAGTATGATGCCACTTTCGGTGGCGGCGAAGCCAATGTGGCGGTGTCGCTTGCCAATTATGGAATGGATGCAAAGTTTGTCACAAGGCTTCCGGACAATGATATTGCCAGAGCATGCGTGAAGGACTTGCGTTCTTATGGAGTGGATACTTCCGGAATCATTTATGGTGGAGACCGTCTGGGAATTTATTTCCTTGAGACCGGAGCGGTGTCAAGACCAAGCAAAGTCGTATATGACCGGGCAGGCTCCTCTATCGCCACCATCCAAAAAGGAATGATAAACTGGAAAGAGGTCTTGAAGGGGGCGGATTGGTTTCATTGGACAGGTATCACGCCTGCCATAAGCCAGGGTGCCGCAGACGTCTGCCTTGAAGCCGTGAAGGTGGCAAACGAGCTCGGTATTACGGTATCCTGTGATCTCAACTACAGGAAGAATCTTTGGAAATATGGAAAGAAGGCCTCCGAGGTCATGCCGGCGCTGGTGGAATGCTGCGATATAATTCTTGGCAACGAAGAAGATGCTGAGAAGGTGTTCGGTATCAAGCCGGAAGGGTTCGATGTGGGCTCCACCGGAGGTGCTATCGATCAAAGCCGGTTCAAGAGTGTGGGTGAGCAGCTTATGAAGAAGTTCCCACGCGCCCGCAAGGTAATCATCACGCTGCGCGGTTCCATAAACGCCAACCACAATACCTGGGGTGGAGTCCTTTGGGACGGACATACCCTCTGCGAGTCGCGAAGATATGACATCACCCATATAGTGGACAGGGTAGGCGGAGGAGATTCCTTTATGGGCGGGCTCATTTACGGCCTTCTCACATATACCGGCGATGACCGCAAGGCCCTCGACTTCGCTGTGGCAGCGTCTTGCCTCAAGCATACCATTTTTGGAGATTTCAATCAGGTGACCGTGGAGGAAGTGGAGAAACTTATGGGCGGAGACGGTTCGGGACGAGTTTCAAGATAAGATTATAATATGGCACAATACGACAAACTTCAAGTACTTCTCACGTTCAAGGAGACCGGAATGGTACCTGTATTCTATCATTCTGACGTGAATGTGGCGAAGAATGTGCTGCGCGCCTGCTATGAAGGAGGCGTGAGGGCTTTTGAATTTACCAACAGGGGAGATTTTGCGCACGAGGTTTTCGGCGAACTTGTCAAATATGCGGCTTCCGAGCTGCCGGGAATGATACTCGGCGTCGGGTCTGTCGTTGATCCGGCCACAGCGGCACTGTATATTCAGCTTGGTGCCAACTTTGTGGTGGGACCGATATTCAACCCTTCCGTGGCACCGGTATGCAACCGGAGGCTGATTCCTTATTGCCCGGGCTGCGGCACGGTGAGCGAGGTCAATGCCGCCCAGGAAGCGGGGTGCGATCTGTGCAAGGTGTTTCCGGGAGACGTGTTGGGTCCGGCGTTCGTAAAGGGTCTCAGAGGACCTATGCCGTGGAGTCGTATTATGGTGACAGGCGGTGTGAAGCCGGAAAAGGCCAACCTCGAAGCCTGGTTCAAGGCCGGAGTCACCTGCGTCGGGATGGGATCCAACCTCTTCCCGAAGGATGTGCTTTCGGGCGGCGACTGGGGACGCATAACGGCCCTTTGCCGTGAGGCGCTTGATATTATAAAGAACTGTAGATAACCTTTTTCAACCACATAATGGACACACAAAAGAAACTGATGACCAATTGGCGTTGGTGGATGGTCGTATTGATGTTCCTTGCCACCACGATCAACTATATGGACAGGCAGGTGCTGTCGCTTACCTGGAAGGATTTTATCGCGCCGGAGTTTCATTGGACAGATGATGATTACGGTACGATTACGGCACTTTTCTCCATCATATATGCAGTATGTATGCTGTTCGCCGGCAAATTCGTGGACTGGATAGGTACGAAGAAAGGATATTTGTGGGCGATAGGAATCTGGTCGGTGGGAGCCTGCCTGCATGCCGTATGCGGGTGGATGACATGTAAGATTGAGGGGTTTGCGGATGTGGCTGCAATTCAGGCTATAGAGACAGGCTCCGCTGCCGCACTTGCCATAGCTTCTACGAGCGTGTGGCTGTTTGTTGCAGCAAGGGCAGTGCTGGCAATAGGTGAGTCAGGCAATTTCCCGGCTGCCATCAAGACCACGGCCGAGTATTTCCCTAAGAAAGACAGGGCGTTTGCGACATCCATATTCAATGCCGGTGCTTCGATAGGCGCTCTGATTGCACCTGCGACCATTCCTCTCCTTGCACAGTTCTTCAGGGAAAGAGGCATCGGTGGGGGCTGGGAGATGGCGTTCGTCATCATAGGAGCGTTGGGATTTATCTGGATGGGCTTCTGGGTGTTCATGTATGACAAGCCGGAGAAGAGCAGGCACGTCAATGCCGCGGAGCTGGAATACATCCACCAGGACGATGAGAGCGAGGTCTGCAATAAGGAGAAGGAGTCTTCCGAAGAAGAGAGCGTTTCTCTTTGGAAATGCTTTAAATACAGGCAGACATGGGCGTTTATCACCGGTAAGTTCCTTACTGACGGAGTGTGGTGGTTCTTCCTTTTCTGGGCGCCCGCATATTTCTCTGACCAGTTCGGATATTACTCCTACACCAAGGAAGGCATCCTTCTTATCACCGTGCTGTATGCTATCGTAACGGTAATTTCCATATATGGAGGGTATCTGCCGAAGCTTTTCGTGGACAAGAAGGGCATGAATCCTTATTCGGGACGCATGCTGGCTATGCTTATTTTTGCATTTTTCCCTCTTGCGGCGCTGTTTGCCCAGCCTTTGGGTGCACATTCGGCATGGTGGCCCGCAGTGCTTATCGGACTTGCAGGAGCAGGGCATCAGGCGTGGTCTGCGAATCTTTTCAGCACCATAGGAGATATGTTCCCCAAGAAAGCCGTCGCCACCATCACCGGAATTGGCGGCATGGCAGGAGGTATCGGAGCCTTCATCGTGCAGAAGACTGCCGGAATCCTTTTCACGAGGACCGGTGAGATGGGAGCCGCTTTCACGTTCCTTGGCTTCGAAGGCAAGCAGGGCGGGTACTTCATTATGTTCTGCTGCTGCGGTGTCGCATACATTTTGGCCTGGACGATAATGAAGCTCCTCGTGCCTAAGTATAAGCCGGTGGAGATGTAAAAGTCCTATTATTCTACACGTACGTCACGAACGCAGCGTGCAGTAGAGAAAGTTGCGTTTGCGCTGAGTGAAATGTTGCCACCGTCTGCACAGAATCCGTATTTGTTGCCGCCGTCTTTTCCGCTGCCACCCAAAGCCTCCACTCCAAAGGACCAGAAAGTTCTGCTTGGATAAGTTCCGGACGACACCAAGCTCGTGTAGTATCTCATTACAGCAAGTTCTGTCTGGCTTGGAAGCCTGTATCCGTCAGGGCAATACCCTGCATATACGGAAGAACCATATTTGCTGACTTCATCATTGAGGGCTTTGAACTTTACCGCTCCTGATGTCCAGCTTTGGTCCGCGGGTGCGGTCTCGAATTTCTTGTAAAGGCTGTTTGCGGTGGCACGCTCATCCTCATAGTCAAGCTCTCTTGAAGAGTAGTACCTCAGGGCGCCTTCATTGATGTGGGTGCATTCGAAAGTATATGAGCCGTCCGCATTCTGCGAGGCCTGGATATAGTCGTCAGGCTTCTCATTTATAGGCGCATCGTTTGCCAGACCAAGGTTCCTTACGCATCTTATGGTGAAATTTGTAATTCCTCCCCAGTCGAATGAGCCGCTGAGAGCTCCTGTGGAGATACCCTCCTCTCCCCAGATGACAGTAGGCTCATTGTTGCCTGGATACTTGGTGCTGGAGATGACATGCTGCCTCCAGCGCGCAGGATCATCCGAATTGCGGTCAGCGGTGGATCTGTTGTATATACGTACCGAGCTTTCCAGTACGCCGTCTCCCACATACATACCTATCAGCTGTCTTACGGATGCAAGATACCATCTTACCTCATCGCGGTCTATGACGCCGTTTCCGTTGTTGTCCCTGTTGCGGGACATGCATATATATCTTAGCGACTCATATCCGTCCTTAAGCTGAGGAAGTTCGTTTCCCACTTCAAACGAGAGATATTTGTCCCATCTGATGCCCTTCTGTATGGTGGTGATGTTGCTCACTGTGGTTCCGTTTGGCGCAAGTCCCCATTCGAAGACACTGTTGGCCAGGCCATTGTAGTCGTCCGTATTCTTGCCAGAGCCGTTCCGGGACCCGTCTTGATTGTAGGTGAATACCTTATCCGCATATTCGTCCACGGATTCGAGCCCCCATGCATTTTGGAGCCTGGTGTAACTTTCATCCGTGTTGTATATGCTCTTTATTGGTTTTTGCTGTATGGTGATGACGGAGCCGGTGGCGCGCGATTCAAGGTCCTTGCTGGTATTGGAGTTGCACAATATGTGCATGGCGCGCTCTTCCTTATTGACAAATCGCTTCCAAAGCGTAGGGGAAGACCCGCCGAAGATAGGATCCTTATCGTAGTAATACTCGTCCACGAATACAGTTACGCATATCTTGGCGTCATTGAGATTCTCGCTGTCGAAGTCGCATTTGTAGTCTGCATAATTACCGCCGTTCTCAAGCCATGACGCGTATCTTTTCACTTGCGTCTTGATGTATTTCACCATATCGATGATATCCATCACGCCGTCATTGTGGTAGCCCTCAAGGCCGGGGTCGTTGCTTCCGTCAGACTCCTTGTTGTCTTCGGCGCTTCTGAAAGTGGATGACTCGGCGAAGACGCGGTTTGTGTATCTGCGTCGTATGTCTTTATAGAACTTGGTGGACGCATCCTTTTTGTTGAGTCTGAAGTGAACCCATTTGTAGTCCAGTCCGGCCGGGATGTCCTCTCCGTCCGGTCCTATGGCCGGAGAGCCTTCTCCGAAAGGTGTTTTTACCCGCCATGTCAGGTCATCGGCCGTAGCGGTTGTCCCCTCGAAGAAATTCTTCGCGCTGAATGTCATGGTCTTGGTCTCGTAGTGGGCGTCGCAAATGGCGATTTCCTCTTTGGCTATGGTTATCTGCCCTGAAGCACCGGGCTGGTTCTCGATATTTTCCCCGTCCGAGGTCTCGACTTCTATTCTTATGTTGTTGACCGAATTGATGGTGACGGTATAGTTGTAACTTGTATTCCTTCGGGTCTGGAAATTGGCCACATTCCCGTATTCGTCATCATTCCAATGTTCTGAATCCCCGTTATGAATGGTGCTGTCCCAGTCCCCAAGATGGATAAGATACAGCACGTCACCGCCCAAAGTCTGTCCTGCCTCGTTGCCGGTCAGTTTCATGGTGACCCTGGCGGATACCAGAACATAAGTGGAGAAGTCGTTTGCATTCTGGAAGATGCGCATGGACTTGGTACTTGTCTTTCCGGAAAGGCTGGTGTATTCCACTGTCTGTACTTCATTGAGTCCGGTGGTGGTCTTTTTCTGCCTGCTTCTGTCCTGATAGTTTGTGAATGAGGAGTTTTTCGGCGTCTGCCTGTTCTCCAGCATGTAGAAAGAGAAAGACGAGGTGTTCTGGTCCGGGAATTCTTCGAAATTTGCCCATTCGCTGTCGAAGAATAAAGATGCGTACTGTGAGTAGTCTCCGGTCGGAGTGTTCGGATCAACGCTGCATGCGTCTTCATTTCCCTCCATCAGAAAGGCCGTCTTAGGGATGTTGAATACTCTCCAACCTTTCGGCTCGAAAGACTGGATGACCTGGCCGTTCTCGTCAGGTCTTGTGCCTGCTTTGAACGTGAACTTTATCTTGGCATCCATTCTTCGGAGTATAAGGCTGCCTGAGCCTTCTATGGTGATACCCTCACCGTCGCTTACCGTAACTCCGGATACGCTTCCGGACATAGGGAAGTATCCGTTTCTGGATGTTGTCTCCTGATTGATATATACCTGGAAATTCTTTATGTCATCCTCGGTATTTATGTTGTGAGACAGCATTTCGGAAGATATTTTCACCATATCTCCGTCAATGTTCGCAAGCACATAGATTTTGAATCCTTGTCCGGAAGGAGATTTTAGTTTGATGACTCCGGTACTTGGCTGGTTCGCCTGCGAACTGTTCTCCCTGTACCATCCTTCATCGATGACATCCAGTTCTCCTACGCTGTTCGTGCGGTCAAGTTCGCTGTACCACTTGCTGTGAATCTTGTGCCCGTCCTTGTCGAAGACGAACACATAAAGGTTCATTATCCTGTTTTCACTCTCGGCTTTGAGGGTGGCTTTGGTGCTTACCTCCACATTCGGAGCCGAGCCGAATTTCAGGTAGATGTAGCCCTCTCCGCCGGTAAGGCCGCCCGGAGCAAACTGCTCCCTGACGCAGGAAGTCATCATAAGCAGGAATATCGCTGCGAATATGGTGGAAAAGTATCTTTTCTTCATGATGGTAGTCTAATCAAAAGTGGTTTCATTCTTGACCGTTTCCCAAATCTCTGTCTGGAAATCCAGTTTCCCGGTATTCTTGTTGAAAAAGATATTGACTCTTATGTCGATACTCTCGTTGCGCTTGATTCTCTGTAGAGGGACAGCTACGCCAAGATCCGGGTCTATATGGTTCAGATCGTTGTCGGAGTAGTTTATAAGGGCTTCCGCACCGTCAAATACTTCCTCTGTGGTAGTGACTGAATTTACTTTATAGAAGTACCATTGATTCTGCGGGGACTTGCCTTTGTTGTTGAAGTCAAGGGTTCCGGCATTGTTCCATATATAATTGCCGCCGGAGCTGATTGTGTACCCGTTGGTGCTATCTTCGTTGAAAGAGAAGTTGTCTATACTTGTACCAAGGTCAAGCTTGCCGGAGGAGTTTTTCAGGTATTTGTTCTGTCCGAGGTTTTTAAGATCGTAATATCTCTTCCACAATGACACACGTTGCGATTCGTAAGTCCAGATATAGTCTTCAATGTCGCTGCTGGCAAGCAGGTGGTTCTTCGGGCCGTCTCCGCTTGCGAGAAAATCGATGCCCACAGAGCCGCTCCTGTGTCCTTTCAGCAGATATCTCATACTTTTGTTCATTACCAGATACCGGTTGCCTTCATTCAGGCTTTCGCTCGTCTCTTCGAATGAGTATGATGATATCGTCTTGGTGGTGACATTTGGCTCAGTTGTCTGAGTGCCGGCAAATACACCTCCGCGGATTTTTATTCCCGGAGCTTTGTCGGTCTCGAAAAGGTACACGGCAGGACAAGTCATCTCCGTGTTTGGCTCAAGACCTATTACGGTGGTCATTTTCTCCAATTTCTCGTATACGGCCCCTGGAAAGAAGCTGTCTTGCTCGAAAAGATAGGTCTTGTCCGGGCGGATGTCATTGAGGCTTATGTCCTTGATCCAAATCATTTTGTCAAGGGTGCTGTTCCGGACAGTTACATGTATCTTGGCGCATATTCTGACAAGAGAAGCGCTGATCATATTCTTGCCCGGGACTACATGGATTTCTTTCACGACGCTCAGCGGCATTCCGTTTATACCGTACTCATAGTCGATGGTCGCATTCTTGAAAGCATCATCAATTGTGGCTCCCGCAGTATACGAAGACAGTGCGTCGCTGTTGGCCACGAAATAGAGCGTGTATGAGGCGCGTTCTACATTGATAAACTGTGCCGATGCAGTTCCCATTCCTGTCATGGTGATGCCGTCCACCCCCGCGGCCGGACTTCCGGCAGCACTTGTGATGACTCTTGCTATATTACCGTTCTTGTCCACGAGCCAGATGCGCAGAGACTTTATCTCGTCCCCGCTCCTGGCTGATTTGGTGGCAGGAAGAGTTATGGATATCTCGATATTTCCGCTTCCGCTTTCCGTGGCGTGCGGGTTCTTGCTGCATCCTATAAGAGAAGTGAAGAATATTAACAATAGAAACCTCTTCATGGCGTACTACAGATAAATGTCCACAGGGACTTGTTTGGTGAGCCAAGGCTCGATGGTGACGGATACCTCGATGTCGGATTTGTTGACAAGAAGCGTGTAGGTGTAGATTTTGCCGGCTTCCCATTTGAGCGGCTGCAGATTGACGGTATGGTCGATTTCGTTGTCTCCTCCGCTTTTCCGGGTGAACAGGTGGATGGATGTCGGACCGTTTGCCGGGTCACTGCACGTTTGCGGAATTGCGAAAAAGTATTCGTTGCTTTCCAATATATCCGTAGGCTCTACCGGTCCCTTGACTCCGAATGTCTTGTCTCCCGTCCATTCGTAAAGTTTGTCCTGGCTGTTGAACGTCCCTTGCCAGCTGAACGTTTCGTCTGCGCCGAATCCGGTGTGGTTAAGATGCCCGTAGGCGTTTAATCCCTTGATGTAGAAATGGATTATATTGTCCGTGTATGTGGATGGAGTGACTGTCTCCTTGAATGCTATTTTGAATTTCAGTGCGCATAGAGCGTGTTTGAACACCATCTGCACTCTGCCGTAGCCGTCATTTGCAGGATATCGCTTTGCCGAAGCCAGCAGAAGGTCATAACTGTCATCCAGAACGCGGTATTCTATGTCGATACCGTCTGCGGATGAACTGGATTGCAGAAGGGTGGCATCGTACGGGTGATAGGCCCTGAACCGGTAATACATGTTCCTTTTCCAGTTCTTCTTGGCGGAATACTGCGACCCGCTGAACGTATATGTCCAGTTGGTCTCGTTGCTGATGATATCTGTTGTATATTTCACCTCCACCGGAGAAGAAAAGTCGAATACGTTGGTGCCTTTTCCTCCGTCGGTGACTGAATACATTCCATATACTCCGAAGGGTTTGTTCTTAAGGGTTGCGGTCGTGGTTGATTCACCGGTATGGTTTGACTTGGTGCCTTCAACCTGCGAAACGGTGCTTGTGCTGAACCCGATGGCCGTCCCGTGCTCCTCACCTTGGGGTTTGGTGCATGAGCCGAGCAATACTGCCGCAGATACGAATAATGCTGTTCTTATCCTGTGCATGTCTCTATCCTCCGATTACAATGTCAGTATTACCATAGCCGGTCCAGTCGGAAACGTTTCCTCCGAAATCGATAGGATGGTCAGAAGTTCCGAATATAATCTGATATTCAGTGTATTTTCCTCTTTCCCAGGCAGCGCCGTGCTTGTTGAGAGATATGGTCACATGCTCGTGTTTGGTGACTTCGTTGTCATTGATGGTGTAGTAGATCTCCATCTCGACATTCCCCCTCGTGCCGACAGCTGAAAGGCTCTGAGGTATCAGAAGCATTGTCTCGATGATATTTTGCTTGTTGACATTGAGCGTTATGGGATTTTTCAGTGTGATGTCAATGTCGTGGACATTACCTCTGTTGGTCCATTCCGAGCCGTTGAAATCCGCCTTGCCATAGACATTGCGGAAAATTATTCTGTTCAGGGAAATCTCTTTCCCGTCTTCTTCCTTTTCGATGAATGCCGTCACGGCTACTTTGGAAAGAATATGCCTGAATACGACAGGTACGCCGACCATGCCGTATGAAGTCCCGTTGGCGGACTTGTCCTTTACTATGTCTGCCACCATAAGATCGATTCTCTTGTCGCTCCCGTTTGTGGCCCAGCCTGTAACCTCCACGCCTTTGTCTTTGGTAATCTGTATTTTGGCGGATTCCGGTGAATAGGCCATAAATGTGAGAGACCCCTTCTTGGGCCAATAATACGGCGTCGCCGCCTTGAAGACGTTTGTGGTGACGTCGTAGCTTATGACAGCGGAGGAGATGTACAGCTGGGCGTCCGCCTTGTTGGCGGCCCACTTCTTCCCCTGTGGCAGATACCATGCGGAAGAGACGAACGGGACCGTTTTCGGGTATGCTTCCAAGGGGGCCTTTGTCCTGCCGCTTATCACCTGATAGCTGATTTCGGTATTATCCATAGGACTGCTCTGCTGCGCTATCTTCGTGCAGCAGTCAAGTGTCAGGACCAGTAAGGCCGGTATGATCAGTCTCTTGAGCATTTCTTGTGTTTTGATTTGTGCCTGAAAGGGCGGTCAGGCTCTTTCAGACTGTGATGAAGACGCGCGGATTTAAAGTGCCGCGCATCATAAAAGTGTCTTAGAACTGGATGTCGGTAACGTCACCATTTTCCCAGCCCTCAACTGAAGGATCCCAGTAAATCTCATTAAGTCCAAGAGTGATTCCGAGAATATATTTTTTCCCGGACTCCCAATTGCTCGTATATATACCATTGAGCTTTTTGGTCTCCGTGACTGTCTCCGTGACTGGTGTACCGGTGTAATTGGTAATGATGTCGTAAACGATGGTAAGCTCAGAGGTAGAGGTGGCATCGAAGGTCTGTGGCAGTACAATCTTATAATCATCTGTCGCAGGGGTCAAGATGTCAAATCCTTTATTAGTAGCAGTAGCATCAGCTGTTTTGGTAACTTCCAAGCCTGCGGCGTTTGTGAATACAGGGATGCTGGCTGCTGGTTCGGCCCAATCACTCCAACTCTTGGATTCTGTAGGGGAGCCTTGGGTGAAGGTACCCTTTGTGTACACATTGTTCAGAGTGATGCTCTTGACTTTGAACTTCACGTCAGTATAGTTTATCCTTTTGTTGACTTTGAACTCTACTGAAGCGAGTGCGTGGCGGAAAACGGTCAGTACGCCATTCTCCCATGCGGTAGAGGCTTGGGTTTCATTCGCTGTCTTGTTCTTGGCAATATCCGCTACAAGGATATCCTTATTCGGATTGTCCTTAACCGAATAGTTTTCAATTTTGATACCTGTGTTAGGCGCACAACTTACGGTCGCTCCCGTACCAACGCTCGGAGCGGGATTGCTAGTAGTGTTATGAATAGTGTTATCTGTCCAGGCAAAGAATGTCAGTGAACCCTGCTTTGGCCAGTAATAAGTCTTGCCTGCCACCCAGAAACCTTCACCTGCGGATGTGCCAGGTTTGTAAGTAATTAGGGCATTGTCGATATATGGTTTCGCAGAGGCAAAATCGGGATCCCATGTCTTGTCTTTCTCAAGAAAATATGCATAGGAGAAAAAATGTTTGTCCGTCTCAAAGGCTGTGCCTGCCTTGGTGCTGACAGTCTGGAAAGTGATTTCCTTATCAGGAGCATCCACTCTGACTTCGTTTTTGACGCAGGAGGCGAGTGCTGCACAAGCCGCCGCGATGTAAAAAATGTGTTTGTTCATAATGCGTGTGTGTTGATTATTATATTTCTATTTCATGGTGTTCTTCATCCCAGTCTCCAACGCTTGGGTCGAATCCGCCTCCTGTGCCGGGCTCCGGCTTTTCCGGCGGCGGGATGACTACGGTCTCGTTCACGAGAATCCAATGGCGTTTTATGCAGTCTTCCGTCTTGAAGATGTCCGAGATGTCAAATTTCTTTTCTATGTTCCGTCCGTCCGTTGTCCAGAAGTTGAACGTTACGAACAGATTTGTAGTCATGTCCGGGATATGGCCGAAGGTGTTGAATATGCTGCACACTACAGGCGTACCGTTGTCGTCGCTTTTCTGAAGATGCGTATATATGGCGCACGGGCTGCTGAAATCTTTTTCCCGGGTGGATATGTTGGCCTGCCCGGCCATGGATGTAATCACTGCTTTGGCTGAACTCACATGCTCCAGTCCGTCCACCTTTACCTGCAGATAATACGATTCCGCTATGGATGACGCTTCCGTGTTGATGGTATGTACGCCCTTGTGGTAAGGGATGTTCTCGTAGTCGCTGCTTGCCACAAGCATGTGGTCCGGCTGGTAATGTATGGACCATCCGTCGAACTTGGTGTCTGCCGCCGGAGAGGAAGCGGAGAGCAATTTCAGCTCAGTAAGCTCCTTTTTGGAAATGGCTTCGGTATAGACGAAGGCGCTTCCATATTCCGCCTCATTGCGTATCATGTTGAAGTCGGATCCGAACTGATACAACATCATGGAGTACTCTCCCGGCAGTATGTTCAGCCGTCCCTTTATGATTTTCTGTCCGTCCTTGTCGGAAATGTCGGAGATGAACGACTCCGCCACAAGTTCGTGGCTGTGGATGTCGTAGAACAGAACCTTCATGACCTCCGGGTCAATGACCGGAACAGGTATCTTGTCATTATATATGTCGCATGTCACATTGGAGATGGTGTTGAGGTTGATGCGAACCTCAATCTCCGTGCTGAATTCCGGCTCCTCCAGCGCTCTTCGCTCGCAAGACATCAGTGCCATGAGTCCGAGCAGCATCAACAGATTTCTGAACTTTCTCATTTGGCTCTGACGTCTAATGTGGTATGATGCTGTTTGCGGACGGACAGCGGCAGGATAAGTGATACTTTGGCCCTGGTGAGTCCGAAATATGATATGGTACCTGCCTTGAAAGGATCCTTGTACAGGTGTTCGTAGTCCGGAGTCGGCTGATAATGTCTGTAATCCGACCGGAGATATCCTATGGACGCGGAGAACTCAAATCTCAGCCGTCTTCCGACCGGCATCACATATCCCGCGCTTGCTCCCAGACTCCAATATTCGCCCTGGGTGCAGATCTTTTTGTCCCACTGCAGATCGTATATGGCCGAGCTCAGATATGGCCCCACGAACCAGCCGGTCATCCTGGAGTCGTTGAAGCATCCGAATTCGGGTTGTCTGGTGGCAGTCGGGTAATAGCGCGGCTCTATTCCCAACTCCCATATCTGAAATGCGTACTTGTGCCCGTTCGGGCCGGCGGTCCACCACGGGAACAGGTCCGATACGGCGACGGAGAACTTCTCTCCTATCGGAATCTCCACCTCGACGTTCAGCGCGGTGACGACATCATACAGAAGGTTGGTCTTGAGAGCTATGAGCGTTTTGGGGCTGCTTCCCGTCAGTTGTACCTTGCCCCCCCCCTTGCCCTGCGGGGCCTCAAGGGTAAACGGTATCTGCGCCTCTGAGAGCATTTCTCCCGGATCGTGCCTTAGGGAACTTGTCCATTCGAGCGTGATGAAAGAGCGCCGCATATCCACGAAATATTCCTTTATCATGCGCCTGTACAGCGCGGCGTCGTATGTTTTCAGAAGTGTCTTCTTCTTGTCTGCGGGGAGGTCGGCATCGATGATTTTCAGAAGATGCTCTCTTTGGTCCCCGCTCAGAACTTTGTCTGAGAGAACCTTGTCCCTGAACATGTGCCATGACTCTCCGTCTGCTTCGATATATATCCGGTCGGACAGACTGCCGTATTCCGAACTGAGGAATCCGAGCATCGCGCCTGCTCTCCTGCGGGCGAGCCGTGCATTGTACTCGTATGCTCCTTCCGGAGAAGAGTATGACTTGACTGAAAGTCTTTCGATGTTGTTGATGACTCTGGAAGAGTCCTGCTGCAGAGAACGTATGGTGTCGGAAAGGGCTTTGAGCTGAGAATGATTGTCCAGATATTCTTTTTGGAGCACGGCTTTATCCCAACGGAAATCCACATGGAACCCTGCCTTCCTGAGGGTTGTGGTGTCCGATGGAGCTTGTGCATAGATAAGTTCTCCGCAAGTTAAAACAAATACGAAGTTTATCAATGTCAAGAATCGTTTAATCATTCTCAAAATCCTGTAACTTTCATTCTGCGCTGCAAAGATAGGAAAATATCGAAAGAATAAACACTTTTTTATTTGGAAATTCTTTAATTTGTGATAGTTATGGCACATTTTCCGCCCCCCCCTCCCGAGTATAGAAAAGTGCCGTTTTTCGGCACAGGGCATTATTTTTGTAGGAGAGCCTGAGAGTAAATGAAAATTCTGATGAAGTATGAAATTTCCCATTTTGCAGACTCCTGTAATTACTGAAGAAGACATAGTCAGCAAGGCGGATTCCGCCAAGGTCACCATAGAGCAGTTTGTGGGCAATCTTGCCACGGATCCCAATACCACCCTTCACAACCTGTTGAATGATGCCATTCATTTCGGTATCAAGGTGTTGGTGGCAATTCTCATATATGCGGTAGGAGCGTGGCTCATCAAGCATGTCAGAAAAATTCTCGGCAAATGGTTCCTAAGGCGCTCCACCGACAAGACATTGTCAAGCTTTGTACTGAGCCTCGTGTCCATCACCCTTACCACCATCCTTATCATCGTCACGATAGGTACGCTTGGTGTGAATACGACTTCGCTTGCGGCTCTGCTTGCTGCCGGCGGTATGGCCATCGGTATGGCGATGAGCGGGACGGTACAGAATTTCGCCGGAGGAATAATGATTCTGGCGTTCAAGCCGTTCAAGGCCGGAGATTTCATTGAGGCACAGGGGTATTCCGGTACCGTGTCTTCAGTATCGATAGTGAGTACAAGTCTTGTCACTCCGGACAACAAATCGGTCATCATCCCTAACGGAGCTCTGTTCAACGGCAATATAAACAACTATTCCCGTAATCCTATCCGACGGGTCGAATGGCTTGTGTCGGTGGAATATGGCACGGATGCCGCAAAATGCTCCGCCTGTCTTGAGGAGTTGATGCGTGCGGACTCGCGTGTGCTGGATTCTTCCACAAAAGGTGCTGCCGACCCGGTGGTGGTACTTTCCCAACTTGCGGACAGTGCCGTGGTATTTTCCGCCCGCGCATGGGTCAAGACTGAAGATTTCTGGGATGTGTATTTCAAGTTGAATTCCGAGATATACACCGAACTGCCGAAGGCCGGCATACAGTTCCCTTATCCTCAGCTTGACGTGCATGTGCACGATGACAAATCTGTCGAATAATGAGTGAGTGGGCCGTGGTGGCACTTGTCTGCCTGATGTCTTTTGTGGCGAGTTTTATCCAGAGGACATCAGGCTTCGGCTTCGGCATAGTTGTGATGGCGGTTTTCCCGCATCTGCTTGCTTCTTACGGTGAAGCTACGGCCTTGTCCGGAGTGCTTGCGGCGCTGACTTCCGTGGTGACGGCGATAAAGATGCGCAAGATGGTCTCCTGGAAAAAGCTCCTGCCGATACTGCTCACTTTTCTTGTGTTTTCGTATTTTGCCACCGGGTTTATGGCACATGTTTCCGGGGGAGAGATGAAGCATGTCCTTGGGGCGGTGCTTATAGTGGTCAGCCTGTATTTTTTCTTCCTTGCCGACCGGATACATCTTCGTCCGGGCCTTCCGCTTCAGGTCGGAATGGGGACGCTGTCCGGTGTGATGGGCGGCTTGTTTGCCATGCAGGGCCCTCCGGCGGTGATCTATTTCATATCATCTTCCGATACCACGGAAGAGTATATCGCCATGACCCAGTGGTACTTCTTCGTGGGCAACGCCATGATGACCGTTTACCGTTCAGTGGATGGCCTTGTCACCGAGTCGGTCCTGAGTCATGCCGCGTTTGCCGTGCCGGCAGTCGCCTTAGGTATCATATTAGGCGACAAGGCGTCGGGGCATATAAAACTTTCGTTGCTCCGACGCCTTGTCTATGCGTTTCTTGCCGTATCAGGCGTTATTACTTTGCTGGTGTGACAGGGATGCTGATGCCTATCTCAGGGAAACTCATCTTGGCATTTTCCTCACGGACGTCATCCTTTGAGTAGGTGATGGTCCAGGTGTCCATTGTCATAAGTGAATACAACTTGTCCTCTGTCATAGGTGCCGTGTACCTTATTCGGATGCAAGGCTTCAGGTCGTCGTTGAGGGTCAGATATGTGCCCAGAACGCCATCGTGACGGGAGAGGTGGTTGCTCAGATATGGCATGCTTCTCAGAATTATAGGCTTCTCGTAGTTGTGGTCTGCGATTTCGTAATAGAACTGAGCGGCACCGGCCGGAACTTCCTTCTTGTACTCCGCCTTGAAAGAGTCGAACATCCTGAGAAGGTATTCTCTCTCGGAGATGTTGGTACTTCCTTCCTCCATGCGGATAAACTTGAATCCGAGGTTGATGACATTGACGCCACCTCCGTGAACCGGCATTTCCAAAGTCTTCTTCTCCACGATATCCTTGAACCATTTGGCGTCAAGCTGCTCGTCCGGAGCCATATATACCTTCACCACGAGCGGGCAGTCATACATGGATTCGAGACCGTAGATCTTCTTCTGGGAGAACCTCATCTGCATGCCGAGGTAGTTGAGATCGAGCTTGTCGAACATCTTCTCGGTCCTGATAGTTACGCATTTAAGAGAATCATAGGTGCCCGGCTCCAGACTGTTGACCCTGAACTTGGAAGGGACGAATATCTGGGCCTGAATCTTGTCGGCGTCAGTGGCATTGGCATCGAACGTGACCACAACGGTGTGGCTTCCTACATACGTCTTGACTCCGTGTACGCCCGGAACCTTCTCCATTTTGGCTTTGAATGCCTTGGAACTGCTGAAGCATTTCACTGACTTGAGTCCTTCGACCTTAAGGGTTTCAAGCTTCATCTCCGGAGTTATTCCCCACTGCTCGTCAATGGTAGGCACTTCGAATTTTCCACCCACAATATACGCCACGATGACAAATACTACCGTCAGGACGGCAGGTATGAACTTGGTGAACCTGCTGCACTTGCTTTCCACTCCCGGCTTGACTCCGAAGGACAGGGCGTTCACAGGGCAGGAAGCCACGCACTCTCCGCACAGGGTGCAATCTACTGCATTGACCTTTCCGCCATAGGAAGGAACATCGATATTGTATGGACAGTTCTTCTGGCAGATGCGGCAGCTGCGGGTACATTTGCTCTTGTTGACGACCACGCCGAAAATCTGAGGTCTCTGCCTGCCGCAGAGGATTTCCAGAAGGTAGCCCAGAAGGCACATTGCGCCAAGCAGCCATATCCATGCGATGTGTACGCCGAGCAGGTTGAGGCCCCACCATATACCTACAAGCACGACCAACCATACCCAGAACTTAAGTGAATTGGAGATGGCTCCGAGAGGGCAGATATACTTGCACCAGAACCTGTCCACGAGAAGTCCCGGGATCACTACGAGAGAAACCGTGATGATGGACATCCAGAGCGTGATTTCCCCCTTGAATCCGGTAGCGGTGGCGTAGTACGGGTCAAAATTCTTGCAGAACAACTCGCTTGCCGTCATCGTCATATAGAAGGTGAAGAACAGGAGTACATATTTGACTATGCGGAGCACTTTGTCGGCAATGCTGGTGCTCTTGATGTTGAAAGCCTTGAATCCGATGGCCTGCCTTAGTTTCTTGAGCAGGTCTTCCACGGTGCCGACAGGGCAAAGGTATCCACAGAAGAGTTTGCCGACAACTATGACCACAGCGGCCAGCGCCAGACCCATCACTATCTGCATGCTTGTCATGGAGCAAGGAAGTGAATCGTTGGCGAGATAGGTTCCTAATGCCTCCAGTCCGCCGAAAGGACAGTACTTTTCAGGGTCCGGAGCACTCATTTTAGGGAAAATGAGCGAAGCGAGTCCGCTCAGGAAGAAAATCAGCAGGGCAAGCACTCCCCATTGGAGGAGAAACTTGGGCCAATTGGTCTTTACAGTTGATTTCTTTGCCATAATGTTATTTGTTTGACGTTATTCCTAATTTTTTGAGAAGGGCTTCCGGCTGCGGATCGTGTCCGCGGAAGTTGCGGTAAAGCACGGCTTCGTCGTCGGTACTGCCTTTGGTAAGCACGTTTTCGAGGAACGCTCCCGCTACTTCACTGTTGAAGATACCCTTCTCTTCGAATGCCGAGAATGCATCGGCTTCGAGCACCTCCGCCCATTTGTATGAATAATATCCCGCAGCGTACCCGCCGGAGAAAATATGCGAGAACGCGGTGGATATGCATGTGCCCTCCACGAAAGGAAGGGTCTTGTATCCGGACAGGGCCTTCATCTCCAAATCATGTATGTCTTCTTCTACCGGAACGGTGCGGTCATACCATGCGAGGTCGAGATACCCGAAGTGCAGCTGGCGCACCTGAAGATAGGCGGAAAGATAGTTCTTGGATTCCACGATCCTGGTGATGTACTGCTCCGGAATAACCTCTCCGGTGGAGTAGTGTCTTGCAAATGTTTCCAAATACTCCGGCTCGTATCCCCAATTCTCCATAATCTGGGATGGAAGTTCCACGAAATCGCGCGCTACGTTGGTACCTGTCAGAGACGGGTATCTTCCCTGTGCGACCATGCCGTGTATGGAGTGCCCGAACTCGTGCAGGAATGTAGTGAGCTCGTAATGTGTCAGAAGGGACGGTGCGGTAGCCGTAGGCTTGCTGAAATTGGTGACTATGCTTACAAACGGTCTGTATTCCACTCCGCCAATGATGCTCTGCTCGCGGAATGTGGTCATCCATGCTCCGCCGCGTTTGGAGGCGCGAGGGAAGAAGTCCGCATAGAAAAGGGAAATATGCTTGCCGTCAGCATCGCATACGTCATATACCTTGACGTCCTTGTTGTAGCCCGGAATGTCAGGACGAGGGGTGAACTGGAGTCCGTATAGTCTGGTAGCAAGTCCGAAAACCGCATCTATGCAGGAGTCAAGCTGGAAATATGGCTTGAGGAGTTCGTCGCTCAGGTCATATTTTGATGACTTGTATTTCTCTGACCAGTAGGAGAAGTCCCAAGGCTGAAGCTCAGTCTCGGTATATCCGTTGGACCTTGCGTACGAAAGTATCTGTGCGAGCTCCTGCCGTGCTGCAGGAAGCGAAGGCTCCATGAGTTCGTCCAAAAGGCTTCTTACGGCATTTACGTTTTTGGCCATTCTCTCCTTGAGGGCATATTCGGCATAACTGCTGAATCCCAACAGATTGGCTATCTTGAGCCTGGTGTTGGCTATCTGCCGGCATACTTCGCTGTTGTCGTTTTCCCCGCCGTAGGCCCTGGAGTTGTATGCCAGGTAGCACTGTTTGCGCAGGTCCGGGCGGTCGCTGAACTGCATGAACGCAGAGTAGCTCGGATATGAAAGATCAAATACCCATCCTTGCTTTCCCAGTTCGGCGGCTGTCGCGGCGCCCATGTCTTTCACGTAGTCCGGAAGTCCCGAAAGGTCCGAGCTGTCGGTGAGTTCAAGCTTCCACGCGTTGGTGGCGGCAAGGGCGTTTTTGCCGAATTTCAGAGAGAGAAGAGAAAGCTGCTCTTCGTATTCGCTGTATAATTTCTTGTCTTCCGCGCTGAGGTTGGCTCCGCTCAACTCGAATTCCCTGTATGTCTTCTCAAGCAGCCTGAGCTGATCCTTTTCCAGGTTCAGGCTCTCTCTCTGCTCCCATACGGACTTTATTCTGGCGAACAGGGTTTCATTCAGAGACACATACATGGAGTATTGTGTCATCAGAGGTGAGACTTTCTCCGCGATGGCCTGCATCTTCTCATCGGCGTCCGCTTCGAGAAGGTTGTAGAAGATGGCACTTACCGAAGATAGCCGCTGCCCCGAAAACTCGAGCGCTTCAATGGTGTTGGCAAATGTCGGCGCTTCCGGATTGGATGTGATGGCATCTATCTCGCCGCGAGCTTCTGAAATGGCCTGTTTGAAGGCAGGGAGATAGTGCTCCGTGCGAATCTTGTCAAATTGCGGTGCGCCGTATGGAAGAGGCGATTCTGTCAACAACGGATTTTCCATTTTGCATGAAATTGTAACTGCGGCCAGTGTCGTGGCGGCCAGGGTGATGAGTGCGTGTTTCATTATTTTTGTCCTATTTCAGCGAGAATATTGTCGCAGTGGGCGTAGTTTTCAAGTGTCCAGAGCACGAATCTGATATCCACGTTGACGCATTTGTTGTATCCGGGAGTCCAATATACGTCAGATGCGAGGGATTCCTTGTTGCCGTCGAAGGCAAGTCCGACGATTTCGCCCCGGGCATTGAGCACCGGACTTCCCGAGTTGCCGCCTGTGATGTCATTGTCCGTGAGGAAATTGACCGGAAGGTCAAGCCCTTTGTCCTGTGCTTCTTCGAGAAGGTTCTTCCATTCCGGAAGGAGGTGGAAATCATAGGAATCCGGATTTTCCTTGGCAAGTATCTCTGAAGAGAAAGTCTGCCACGGGAGCATTTTCCCGTCCCTTTTGAACGAACTTACCTTTCCGTAGGTGAGTCTCATCGTGGAGTTGGCGTCCGGGTACTGCTCGATGTGGCGGCGTTTGCGTGCGCGGTACTTGGCCTGGGTGTACTCTTTGTCAAGGGCAGAGAGGCTGCGCTCTCCCATGATTGAGTCAATGTCTTTGTTGAAATCACTTACGTTGACATCGGCGAAGAATTTGTAGATGCCGTCATCCTTGGTCATGTGCCTGTCTATCCAAAGCGCGTTGAACATGGCGTCGTAGTCTTTGCCGAACCTGCTCAGAAGTTCTTTCTGATACTCTCCGAAATACTTCGGGTTCACGTTGTCGAAGTAAGACTGCAGGCAGTAGCGGAAAAGATCCTTTTCCACTCTGAGGTCAAGCTTGGAATACTCCTTGTCCATGTCAAGAGGCCTGCGGGACGTACGCAGTCTTGTGGCTACGAGTCCGAGTCCGGTGCCTCTTATCATCGTCTCCCTGTAATATGTGAGACTCTTCTGCGCATCACTTACTTCGGCATATTTCTCTTCGAGTTCTTTGAGCAGAGCCTTTTCGTTACGCAGCATCCTGCGCTCTTCACGTCTTATATGCTTGGATGCTCCGAAGCGGCCGACGCTCTGCACGAAGCCCTCGTCATTCTCCTGTACGTTGCTGAGCGAGAAATACTTGTCCGAGTACTTGAGTCTGATGTCCGGGTCTTTGTCCATCCATCCTTTGATGATGGCCATCTGGTCAGATCTGACCTTATTGCTTACCGGAAGCGTGACGTGGCTGCGGTAATTGACTTTGGCTGAGGAAGAGTACCTTGCCGTCCTTCCGGGGTATCCCATAATCATTGTGAAATCCCCCGGTTTTACGCCTTGGGTGCTTATGGTAAGGTGACGCAGCGGCTTCATCGGGACATTGGCGTCCGAGTGAGGTGCCGGCTTTCCGTCAGGGCCGGAATAGATGCGGTACATCGCGAAGTCACACTTCTGCTGCGGCCATTCCCAGTTGTCTATGTCTCCGCCGAATGCGGCGATGCTTACCGGAGGTGCGGCTACCAGTCGTATGTCGGTATATACCTCATAAAGAGCAAGATAGTACTTGGAGCCGGACCACATGCTGCTTAACGAAGCCTCGTATCCGGTGATCTTGGAATATTTCTTCTCCAGCAGGGAAGATACCCTTCTGCTGCCGTGCGGCTGTCCCGATGCTTTGAGGGATTCCACCGTTTCTTCCACCTCATCCGTCACATCAAGCACTTTCTTAAGGAAATAGGCGCTCTTGCCGGGAATATATATTTCCCCGTCACGCGAATTGGCGAAGAATCCGGTCTCCAGGTAATTGTGCTCCGGAGTGCTGAGCGAGTGTACGTCCGAATACGCGCAGTGATGGTTGGTGATAAGCAGACCCTCCTCCGATATCATGCTTCCCGTGCAGCCGAAGTCCAGAGAGACGATAGCATCCTTGAGGGACACTTTGCTTTCGTCGTAAATCTCTCCCGGGGCCAATTCAAGCCCTGTTTTCTGCATCTTCTGCACCAAAGCTTCGGACAGCGCATTCACCATCCACATGCCTTCGTCGGCTGATGCTGCCAATGGACGCAGAACCAGAACCAGTGCGACAACAATAAGGTATTTTTTCATTTCAAAACCAGTTAAAGCTTCTGAAGAACTTATATGTAAACATCCAAAGTTGGGGATAATCTTACAAAAAAACAATAGATTAAAAACATTAGGCGTCTCTATTTGATTTGTTGATATTATTTATATTTTTGCAATAGGAAACGTGTGTCAACGTTGATGCACAGCAATATGGTTAGTGGTATATGAGAAAGCCAATTGTCGCAGTATTATTGTTTCTGATGCTTCCGGTTCTGCTTGCGGCCGCTCCTCAGCACTTTAAGGTGTCAGGTACTGTCACCGATGCTGCCACCGGGGAGCCCCTTATAGGCGCGGTGGTCAATGTGGATGAGCTTTGGGCCGTCACGGATGCGGACGGAGCCTTCACCATAGACAAGGTGCAGCAGGGAAAGTATGACATCAAAGTCAGCATTCTCGGCTATGTTGACTATAAGTTGTCGATAGATGTCAAGCGGGACATTTCCAACATATCGTTCCGGCTCAAGGAGAGCAGTCTGGCCCTTGACGAAGTGGTTGTTACGGCCAAGCGTCCAAAGGACGGTACGGGAACTTCTCACGACATCGGCCGCGATGCGCTCAATCATTTGCAGCTCAGCAATATGACTGATATGGCGGCTCTTCTTCCGGGCGGGCGCACCACTAATCCGGACCTTACATCCTCATCTACTTTTTCCGTGCGTTCTTCCGGCTCGGCGGCGGGTAATGCCGCTTTCTCCACGGCGGTGGAGGTTGACGGAGTGCGTATGGGCAACAACGCTGCCTTTTCCGAACTCGGCGGAGTGGATACCAGGAGTATATCAGTGGACAATGTCGAATCGGTTGAGGTGATCTCCGGCGTGCCGTCTGCGGAATACGGGGACCTGGGCAGCGGAATGGTGAAGATTCATACCAAGCGGGGCCGTTCGCCGCTCAACGTGACGTTCTCCGTGAACCCGAGGACTTATCAGACGTCCCTTTCCAAAGGTATCGATATGGGGATCGACGCCGGTGTGCTGAACCTGAGTGCAGAGTGGGCCAATGCCACCAAAAAGCTCACTTCCCCGTATGAGTCTTATACCAGAAGAAGCCTGGGTGCTGTATGGAGCAACACTTTTGCCAGAGTGCTCAGATTTGAAATAGGGGTTAACGGCAACCTTGGAGGTATGAACAGCAAGGATGACCCGGATGCTTTCAAGGGCCAGTATTCCAAGGTAAGGGACAATGCCCTCCGTGCCAATACATCCCTGACATGGCAGATTAACGAGCCGTGGGCGACAAACCTGAAGTTCGATGCCTATGTCAATTATGCGGACAACCTTTCCCATCTCCACAAATACAATTCTGCGGCATCCCGTCTTCCGGCGGTGCATTTTGAGGCGGAAGGGTACAGTTACGCCACACTGCTTCCCGAGGGAGAATACTATTCCGACAGGATGGAGGATTCCCGGGAACTGGATTCCGGAGCATCATTGAAATATACCCTCAACTCCCGGTTCAACGGATTCCGGAGCGCTTTTAAGGCCGGTCTCCAGTGGAAGGCTTCCGGTAATGTGGGGCAGGGAGAGTATTATCTTGATCCGGACCTTGCTGCAGACGGATATCGTCCGCGGCCTTATACGGATTATCCTTTCATGCATACCGTTTCTGCCTATGCCGAGGAGGATTTCACATTCCCGTTCGGTCTGCGTCTGACGGCCGGACTCCGCTATGACAGGATTCTTATAGAGGGCAGCCGGTACTCCAATGTGGGGTCTTTCTCGCCGCGTCTCAACGCCAAGTGGGATATAAGCAAGAATGTCTCGCTCAGAGCCGGATGGGGCCTTGCCGAGAAGCTTCCTTCCTTCTACATTCTCTATCCCAAGCAGGAGTATCGCGACATTCTTGTCTCCAGCGGATATGATGCTGCGGGAGAGCTTTACTATCGTTACTATACCCAGAGTTGCCCGATAGAATATAATCCGGATCTCAAATGGCAGCGCAACAGCAATGCCGAGGTGGGAATTGATGCCAAGGTGTTCGGGATAAACCTCTCGTTGGTAGGATATTACAACCTTACCGAGAATCCTTACAAATTCTCCAACAGTTTCCAGGCGCTCGTGCTGAATCGTGACGGCTACGACGACAAGACATTCGTTTCTGTCAAGCGTCAGGACAATGGCGCTCCAGTGAAGAGGGCCGGGGCGGAACTCACGATGGATTTTCCTCAGATAACCCCTATCCGCACTTCTTTCAGGCTTGACGCTTCGTACGGATGGACCAGGACAGACGATGACGGGCTGTACTACTATTATAATACCGGATGGTCGCATCCGGAGATACCTTCCCGTTCATATCCTTATGTCGGAGTATATGCCAACGGCGGCAATTCTTCACTTATGATCAGGGGCAAGGTCAGCTCTTCCCTTACCGCCAACCTGACATCCATAACACACATTCCGGAAGCGAGACTGGTGATTACCTGCCGGCTTGAAGCCTCTCTTCTCACGCGCTCACGCAATCTTCCGACCGGGGGCGAGGATGTTCTGTATCCTGTCGGATATCTTGACGTCGAGGATGGAGGCACGCAGATGCATCCTTTCTCCGAGCGCAACAAGACCGACAACAAGTTCAAGGATCTTATCATCAGGCCGTCCAACTCATATCTTTTCGCACAGGACGGATATGGTGCATATATGTCTGCCAATCTGAGTGTTACCAAGGAAATTGGAGAGGCTGTAAGTCTTTCGTTCTTTGCCAACAACTTCACCAACTCCCGTCCATACGTCATATCCAAGGCTACCGGAGTGGGAGCTATCTTTACGCCTGCGTTTTATTACGGACTTACCTGCAGAATCAAGTTATGAGACACTTTTATATCATATTTGTGGCATTGCCTATATCCGTGCTCCTCTTCTCTTGTGTGAGAGTAGGGGATGGGAACCCTTATATGCCGGACTTGCAACGGCTTGAAATCAGTCTTGAGGTTCCGGACGGTGATTCTGCGGACTATAGTCTGGCTGAAATATCAGTCAGGGATATCAATACGGACGCTTCCTATCCGGCTCGTTGCGATGATTCCGGAAAGGCTTTTGTCGATGTCCCGAACGGGGTGTACATGGTGACGGTTTCCATTCTGAACGGGGAGCAGTCATTCAACGGGACAAGGAACGGAGTGGTTGTAAGCGGGTCTTCTTCAGACTGTGCCATAAAGCTTTCGCGATTGAGACTGTCGGATATTGTCATAAAGGAAATCTATTGCGGCGGGTGCCTGAAATACCCGCAGGAAGGGACATACCAGTCGGACTCATACATTATTCTGCATAATAATTCCGCTTCTACCGTACATCTTGACGGATTGTGCTTCGGAACTCTTGACCCATACAATTCCAACTCCGTTTCCGTCTGGGAAGAAGGAATAGATTTCTCTCCGATCATTCAGGCTGTATGGCAGTTCCCCGGTGGTGGTGAAGATTTCCCTTTGGGCAAGGGAGAAGATGCCATAATCGCGGTGAGGGGCGCCATTGACCATAGCGCGTACTATCCTCAGTCTGTAAATCTTAATAGAGAAGATGTATTCGTGTGCTACAATCCTTTGTATTTTGCGAATCCGATATATCACCCGGCGCCGGGACCGCTTGTGCGCACGGACCATTATATGAATGTGGTGATAAAGACAGGGCAGTCCAATGCCTACACGCTTTCCATCAATTCCCCTGCGGTAGTGATTTTCAGAGCCGAGGGTACCACTATTCAGGAGTTTGTCTCCAAGAGCGAGAACGTCATACAGAAACCGGGAAGCGATAAGGACAGGATTGTCTGCATACCTAACGAATGGGTGCTTGACGGCGTGGAGGTATTCAACGGCGGATCTTCATCCAACAAAAAACGCATTTCTCCGTCCATTGACGCATCTTATGTGACTCTTTCCAAGACATTTGAGGGCAGGTCACTGATGCGCCGGACGGATGAGAACATGAGTGCCAAGAAGGGTTATGAGGTCCTCGTGGACACCAACAACAGTTCAAAAGATTTTTATGAGCGTGAAACACAATCTCTTCATAAATAGAATCGCTGCGTTGACGGTTCTTCTGTGCCTGCCCGTATGTGTATCGGCGCAGAAATACGATCGGCTTCTCAAACGCAATCTTTGGAATGACGGTTCCAATATGGCGGCGTTGAGGTTGGACAGTCTGGATTTCTCCGAGGCTTCGTTGTCGTTTGCCTATACCGGCGGGGATTTCAGAAATTACAACCAGTCTTCTTCGGATCTCAGCGGAGGAGCGCTTGCCCGTTCGGTGAATCATCTTGACAAATTCTCGATGACCGGGGCTTTCGGGTTCAGCGATACTGAGGCGCGGGGGATGTGCGGCTCAATGTTCATTGATCCGGGATATTTCCCTATAGATGTGAGTGAGTTTACTCCGGGCCGGAAGTCTTTTCAGAAGTATCTGGTGTCCGGCGGTATTTCAGTGCCTCTTTCGTCCGGATGGATGATAGGCGCGTCGCTGGATTTCAAGTCGGCCAATGCTGCCAAGCGTAAGGATCTCAGATACACCGGGTATAAACTTGATATGGAGTTCTCTCCGTCCGTTGTATATGCGGCAGAGGGATTTGCCGCCGGACTTTCTCTGAAGGTGGGAAGAAATACGGAAATCATCAATGCCGAGCAGATCGGAACGTCAGATACGGCCCCGATGGCCTTCTTTGATGAAGGTTTGTGGCTTGGAAATTATCAGGCCTGGACCGGAAGCGGGGTGCATCTTAAAGAGCCCGGTGTCAACGGTCTGCCTGTATATAAGAATACTCTCGGAGCCGCCGTTCAGTTCGCTGCCGGAGGATTGTTCGCCGAATTTGGCTTTGACTACTTTCGCGGAGAGGTAGGCGAAAGGCAGAACGTGTGGTATCGTTTCCGTGGCCCGGAATATTCCATGAAGCTGGACTACCGCTTCGGGAAGAATACTCTGAGGGGCTATGTTCTATATGAATATGGTACCAATCGCAAGAGCGTTCTGGATAAGGTGACATCCGGAGGTGTGACCCTTGTCAAGGAGTACGGGAGCAACAAAATCCGCGAAACCGGCATCTTAAATGTCGGGGTATCGTATGAATGGACAAACGATGCGATGGTATTTGGTGCCGGAGTTTCGTTCTTGGACAGAAGGGATGTGGTTTCGGTCAGGTATCCGTTCGTGTCCGGCAGGGAGCTGATGAGCGGAGATGTCCGTGCGTATGCGACGCTTCCTTTCGGGAAATGGGAGATAGGGGGTGAGATTGGATTTATGGCAGGGCGGTCCAATGATTCCGAGCGGACCGTTTCGGAGGTTGATTCGGATGTGGAGGCTCCTTTCAGGCACGGGGAACTGTATTCCGTGGCAAGTGAATACGAGACGATTCCACGCATTGATGCCGGGCTTGGGGTTACTCGATATTTTCGCAAGGGCCTGTTTGCCGCTGTCCGCGGGTCTATGATCAAGGCGTTTTCTCCTGAGGAGATACCAGGGTCATGGAGGTATTGTGCAGGTATAGAATTTGGTTTAACATTTTAAATATTTCAATTATGAAGAAATCATTGGCTTTTGCTCTTGTCCTCGCCGCCATGGTGGCTTGTGATAAAGCGGCTCCGGCTCCAGAGGGAACCATCGAGTCCAAGGAAAGCGTGGTCGTTCCTTTTGACGGCGCTACCATAAAATACAGTCTCACAGCCAACTGTGACTGGAAAGTGACTACTACGACAGTGGATGTCGTGCCTATGAAGGGCACGGAAGGTACCACGGAACTTACCGTTGTCGTTCCGCCTAACCATACCCAAGATGCAGTTAAAGAGTCTTTCACTGTGGCATTTACCAATGCTGACGGCGTGTCTGAACTGAAAGTCGTGGAGATTGCAGTTCCTGCCCCGTCTTTGGAATACGGCGGATATACATACGGCGTCAAGTACTTTGGCGACGGAAATTATTGGATGACAGAGAATCTTCATTACATTCCTGAAGGTGTGAACGTCTCAGACGACCCTAAGACAGGTACAATGTGGTATCCATATAGCCTTGAGCTTAAGGAAGGTGCCAAATCTCCTACAGTCAAGGATATCCTGAAGGATGACGCCAGCATCGCCAAGTTCGGATATTTCTATTCTCCTGCCCAGGCTTTGGGAGTCGAGAAGATTGATGCTTCCAACTACAATACTCTTGAGAAGACCAGAGGAATCTGCCCTGAAGGATGGCATATTCCTTCAGCCGCCGAGCTTTTCAAACTGTGCGGTGCTTCAGTCAAGATGGACAATGAGGATACCAAGCCTGCGGATGATCCTAATGCCATGTTCTGGGATCCTGATCTCAAGTATGGTTCTGTGGCAAAGTCTTTCGAGCATGGATTTAATTTCCAGCCGGCAGGTTCTGTAATGTCCGGCAAGTATATGACTGCGATGATTGATGATACCAAGTGCGATGTCAAGGAGTATTTAGGTATGAACGGCATGACGTATCTTCTCGGTTCCACCGGCCATGCCAAAATGAAAGACGGAAAGAAGACTGGAGAACAGGTGACAGGAATGATGACAACTTTCACAAAGGTTTACCTGAAAGGCCGTCTGAGCGTAGCATATCTTGCACTCAATACAGGTGTGTCAGTGCGCTGTGTGAAGGATAAATAGCAGTTTTGCTGAATAAAATGTCGAGCCGCTCAAAAACTTGTTTATTTGAGCGGCTTTTTCGGTAATAATGACTAACTTTGCGAACTTGTGTTCAGGAAATATTATTAATTTTTCAGATAAATGTCACAAAACAAAGTTTCTGTAAAGAACATCGTACTCCTGTGCGTAGTGCTTGCGATTACGGTTTTCTTGTGGGCAGTTCCGACATCGTTCTTCGGAATCGAGGGACTCACTGCCGTGCAACAGCGAATGATTGCCATCTTCTTCTTCGCAGCGCTTATGTGGATTGTAGAGGTTGTGCCTAACTGGACCACATCTCTGATTGTTATCGTGGTGATGCTGCTGACAGTTTCTGACAAGGGATTGAAGTTCCTTTGCAATCCGGAAAGCGGTACTCTTGTAGACTACAAGTCCATAATGGCTTCTTTCGCCGATCCTGTAGTAATGCTCTTCATGGGCGGCTTCGTACTTGCCATAGTGGCTTCCAAGTATGGTATGGATGCTGTGATGGCGAAGTTCCTTCTCGGGCTTTTCGGAAAGAAGCCGAAAGTTGTTCTTCTCGGATTTCTCATTGTCATCAGCGTGTTCTCCATGTTCATGAGCAACACTGCTACCGCGGCGATGATGCTTGCTTTCCTTGCACCTGTGCTCAAGAGTCTTCCTGATGATGAGACCGGCAAGGTGGGGCTTGCACTTTCCATTCCTATCGCTGCCAACCTCGGTGGTATCGGAACCCCTATCGGAACTCCTCCGAATGCTGTGGCTATCGGTGCTCTCGAGAATGCCGGCTACAGTATCGGATTCCTTGACTGGATGCTCAGAATGATACCTTACGTGATAGTCATGATTATTATCGCATGGGTGCTTCTTACAGTTTTCTTCCCGTTCAAGGCCAAATCCATCGTTCTTGACATTCCTGTCAAGGAGTCAAAGAAGGACTGGAGAACTTATGTGGCATGGATTACTTTCTTCCTTACCATTCTCCTTTGGGTGACAGAGCAGGCTACCGGTATCAACTCCAATGTGGTGGCTCTTATTCCTCTTGCAGTATATACCTGTACCGGAGTGTTCACCAAGGAAGATATCAAAGAGATTAACTGGAGCGTGCTCTGGCTCGTTGCCGGAGGATTTGCCCTTGGAATAGGTCTCAACAAGACGGGACTTGCTGCTACTCTTATCAATGCGATTCCGTTCAGCTCCATGAACGTGGTCATCGTGATGATAGTTGCCGGTCTTATCTGCTACCTCCTTTCCAACTTCATCTCCAACTCAGCTACGGCAGCCCTTCTCGTGCCTATTCTCGTAGTTGTAGGTACTGCTCTTGAAGACCCTGCTGCGGCCAGCCATGCTCAGTTTGAAAGTATGGGCGGAATGTATGCGCTTATTCCTTTCATAGCTATGTGTGCATCCATCGCCATGCTCTTTCCTATATCTACACCTCCGAATGCCATCGCGGCCTCCACAGGTCTGGTTTCCACCAAGGATATGACCAAGGTCGGCATTATCATCGGTGTCATAGGCTTCATTTTGGGATACTTCCTTCTTACGGCATTGTTCCCATTCCAGGCTGCATAAAGTTTAACTTATGTGAGGAGACGGTGCTTTTTCTGTCTCCTCATGTTCTGTCCAATTTATATTATGAACTGCAAAAGAATTGTAATTGCCGTTTCGGCATTGTCGCTGCTCGGTACTGCCGCTATGGCACAGGAGAGCAAGCCGCAGCTCAAGTGGTACGGATTTATACGTAACTACGCTGCTGTAGATACTCGCGAGAGTGTTGCAGGTACGGAAGATTTCTTCTACTATCTTCCAAAAGATGAAAAAATCGTTGATGGTGAAGATCTCAACGCCAGAACATCGGCCAGGTTCGCCGCCCTTACATCCAGACTCGGTCTTGACGTGACAGGATATGAGTTTGACGGATGGAACATGGGAGCCAAAATTGAGGCCGACTTCTACAGCGGAGTGTCCGGAGTGACCGGTACTGCAACGTTTCGTCTTCGTCAGGCTTATGCCACCATCGCCAAGAATGACCTTTCTTTCAAGGTAGGACAGGCCTGGCATCCTATGGCTGCTGATATGCCGGATGTGATTTCCCTCAACACCGGAGCACCGTTCGGTCCTTTCAGCCGTACCCCGCTCGCTCAGGTAGAATATAAGTTCTTCCCTGCGCTGACATTTACAGCTGCCGCTATTTGGCAGATGCAGTATGTTTCTGCCGGCCCTGGTGCCAATGATGTGGGTGTGAGGTATTCTGCTGATTTTATCAAGTATTCATGCACTCCGGAGTTCTATTTCGGACTCACTTTCGCTCAGAACGGATTCCTTGCACGTGCCGGACTTGACATTCTTTCCATCAAGCCAAGGAATGTGGATCAGATAAGCAAGAAAAAGGTCAATGACCGCATCACTACAGTATCTCCTTTCCTCTATGCCCAGTATAGCGAAGGTCTTCTTACCCTTAAGGCAAAGACCATCTTCGCACAGGCAGGTGAGCACTTGAATCTTAACGGCGGTTATGGCGTATCGAAGATCAATTCTGACGGAAGTTGGGAATATACTCCTACCCGCAACCTTTCTTCTTGGTTCTCAGCCAAGTACGGAAAGAAGCTTCAGGGAGTCCTTTTTGCCGGATATGTAAAGAACTTCGGTACCGCAGGTACTATCCTCAGCAAGGATATGCTCTACTTCAGCAAGAACAGTTTTGCCAATATGAACCAGATGTGGAGACTTACTCCTACCGTCATTTACAATTTCGGCAAGCTTGCGCTTGGTCTTGAGTATGAAGTGACTTCTGTGGAATATGGCTCATGGGGAACGAATTTCGCGGAAGGTCTTGCTACCGAGAATCTTCATTGGATAACCAATCACCGTGTACAGGCCATGCTGAAATTCAGCTTCTGATAATCGGCTGACTGATTGTTATAAAAGAAAGGGGATGACGAAAAAGTCTTGATAGACTTAGAGGTCATCCTCTTTTTATATTTGCTTACCTCCGAGCGGTGGGCTGTTTCTGGTACCGAGTGCCGTCGAAGGAGCAAGGGAAGGGGCCGCCGGAGCGAACAAAGAGAGCGGGGGGCTGTTTCGCGCACTGAAGCGGCTGCCGCTGCGGCAGGAGGCTGTTTTTGGCACGGCACGTCTCTGAAAATGCGTCCGGTGCGGCAAGAGGCTGTCCACAGTCTGTGGAGTAGGCTGTTATGCGGGCCTTTGAAGATGCGTTCGATGTAGCAGGTGCTATTCTGCGGGCCTTTGAAAATGCATCGCGTGCCCCAGGAGCCCTTTTTTGTCGCGCGAATGTCTCAGAAAACGCTTCGCGTACCACATGAGGCTGTTTTGCGCACCTTTGAAGATGCGTTCGGTACACCAGAAGGCCGTTTCCGGTACCGAATATCCCTCCCGTACCGGAAAAGCCTGTTTTTTACACCGAATGCTTCCGATGATGCGTCGCGTACCCCAGGAGGCCTTTTTGAGCACGGCACGCATATTCCGTACTGTAGAAGCTTGTTTTTGGTACGGCGCGCTTCCGAAAACACATCGCACTTGGTTGTCCGGAGCACAGGAAAGCGAGTGGCAGTTGCCTCTGAGAGGCCTGTCCACCCTCGGACGGGGTAGGGGGAAGGGTCCGCCAGAGACAAGTTCCGCGTTAGCGGGACGAAGGAAATGGTGGAAGGGGCCGG
>SAMEA104315421__coassemble_463_pt1 | contig 137212 bp, 112 predicted proteins | sample SAMEA104315421__metabat2_low_PE_015 | metagenome-assembled genome bin SAMEA104315421 (sample SAMEA104315421) | gut metagenome | biome: Monkey gut; feature: monkey-associated habitat; material: faeces | place: China | collected 2013
CTGATTTTCAATGAATTACCCTATTATTTTAGCACGAAATTTGACGAAGAACCCCAAAAACAGCCTCTTCTGGTACGCGACGCATCAAAGGCCCACAGAACAGCCGACTCCACAGACTGTGGACAGCCCCTGCCGCACCGGACGCATCTTCAGTGCGCGAAACGGCCCCCGCTCGGAGGTGAGCAGACATAAAAAGAGGGTGACCTCTAAGCCTATCAAGACTTTTTGGAGCTTCCCGCAGCGCCCGTACTGTTGCCGCCGCATGCGTATATTGCGGCGTCGGTGCCTTCTTCAAAAAAAATAAAAAAAGAGGATGTATTCCTTGGAAAAGTCTTAGAATACACCCCTTTTTTAGCAGTCAGTAGCAATTCACCAACTTATGTTTCAGTCGAAATCTACCACTCGAGAATCTTCTTGAAGTCATAAGCCTCCGGATTTGAAATACCGAGAGCCTTGACAGCTTCGTAATCTTCAGGTGTTACATAATGAGCGATATACTCATAGTAGTTCTGTACGGTAGCGCTGTTGACATCCACCATACGTGGCGGAATCTTTCCGGTGGCAGGATCCTGAAGATCGGCAAGATAGAGAGGAGAGACGTTGCCGTATGAATCCACATAGACCATACATCCTGTCTTTCCTTCCTTGAAGAGCTGATAAACACCCATCGCAAGTTCCGTGCAGTATGTAAGATCATACGCAACCGGATCCTGGCAGCGTACGTCATATCCGATCTCGAGAGGACGACCCTTTACATGAAGGCCGATTGTCTTGAATTCCTTCTCAAGAAGGTCATTGAAAAGAACCGCTTTTGAAAGCTTTCCGAGCTCCGGGTGACCGTGATCATCGTATGTGAAATGCACGCCGGCATCCTGAAGCTCCTTGATGTCAAGGTTGTGGAAAAGGCCTTCTGCGGTAACTATGGTACCATATTCAATGCCCATGAGCTTTCTCTTGATAATTGAAGAGAGGGAAAGCTTGAGAATCTTGTCAAGGGTGATGTGTGTCTTGTTGAACATCTCAGGAATGATGGTCATAGGGCTGTGTGTAGCCTCACCGATTCCGAGCGCAAGACTCCCGCATGAACGTCCCATTGCACAGAGGATAAACCAGTTTCCGGATGTGCGGGCATCCTCGTATGCGGTGCGCGCGATATGAGCTCCCTCATTCTTGGCGGAATTGTATCCGAAAGTAGGAGCATTGGCCGGAAGAGGAAGATCGTTGTCGATAGTCTTAGGGCAATGGATGTTTGCGATATGATATCCTTTGGACTTAAGGAATTTGGAAATTCTGTTTGCGGTAGATGCCGTATCATCACCACCTATGGTAACAAGAAGCTTGATATTGTTTTCCTTGAAGAGGTCAAGGTTGAAATTTTCCTCAAAATCTTTGTCTGTAGGCTTGAACCTGCTCATCTGAAGATATGAGCCACCAAGGTTGAAATAGCGGTCTGCCGTCTGGAAAGTAAGATCTTCAATACGTGCATTTTTGCTGAAAAGGCCCGAATATCCACCATGGAGCCCGATAACTCTATAACCTTTGGAAAGGAATGTTTTCGCAACACTCATCGAAACAGAGTTCATACCAGGGGCGGGACCTCCGCCACACAGAATAATAACAGAATCTTTCATTGTCTATACGTGAAAATTAAATCTCGCAAATTTACTCATTATCCGTAAGAATTACAAAAAATTTGTTTTCAAAATCCGATTTTCAAATATCCTCATTTTTGATTATTTTTGTCTTCTTATGGAAAAAGAAACAGCTCAACAGAGAATCATCGAACTCAGGGCCCTTCTCGAGGACTACAGCCGACGCTATTATGTGGAAAATGCGCCGGTGATATCTGATTTTGAATTCGACCGTCTTATGCGGGAGCTTGAAGACTTGGAGAAAGAATTTCCAGAGCTAGACAAGCCGGACTCCCCTACCCATAAAGTAGGCTCCGACCTTGAGACGGGAACGGACCCTTCCGATAATTCCAGAAAGCAGCAGGGATTCATCCAGCGTCCTCACCGCTACCCGATGCTGTCTTTGGGCAACACCTATTCCATATCCGAGATAGAAGAATTCGTAGCGCGTGCCGACCGTACCCTTGGCAACGCTAGGTTTACATATAGCTGTGAGTTGAAGTTCGACGGCACTGCCATTTGCCTTTCATACAGGCACGGACGCCTCATACAGGCCCTTACCAGAGGTGACGGGCTCAAAGGAGACGATGTCACGGAAAACGTCAGACAGATTTCCAACATTCCCACAGTCCTGAGGGGAAACTATCCCGAAGAATTCGAGATTCGCGGCGAAATACTTATGCCGTACAAGGCTTTCGACGCCCTCAACGAGGAACGCATAGAGCAGGAGGAAGCTCCATTTGCCAATCCGCGAAACGCCGCCTCAGGTTCTCTGAAACTCAACGATCCTGTCGAAGTGGCACATAGAGGCCTTTGGTGCACATTGTACCATATACCCGCCGAATCCATCACAGGATTCACTTCACACAGCGAAGCCCTTGACGCAGCGGCATCATGGGGGCTCCCGGTATCAGACAAGAGACGCATCTGCCACAATATGGCGGAAATTAAGGAATATATCGACTATTGGGATGAAAATCGCAAGTTTCTGCCATACGCCACTGACGGAATTGTGATAAAAATCAACGAACTCGACAGCCAGAGGCAACTTGGATACACCGCAAAATCTCCGAGATGGGCCGTTGCGTTCAAGTTCAAGGCCGAGCAGGCCTGCACCGAGGTGCTGAGCATAGACTACCAGGTCGGCAGAACAGGAGCGGTAACCCCTGTCGCCAATCTCGCCCCGGTCCAACTAAGCGGCACCGTAGTCAAAAGGGCCACGCTCAACAATGAAGATGCGATAAAGAGCCTGGATATCCGCGTAGGAGACTATGTCTATGTGGAGAAAGGTGGTGAAATCATTCCGAAAATCACATCTGTAGAATTGTCGAAAAGACCCGCCGACAGCACGGAAACCACTTTCCCGAAAGTCTGTCCCGTATGCGGAACATCTCTTGTAAAGTCTGGCGATGAAGCCAAATGGTTCTGCCCCAACTACGACGGATGCCCGCCTCAGATAAAGGGCAGAATGCTTCATTTTGCATCGAGAAGAGCAATGGACATCCTTGCAGGTGAAGCTACCATAGAACAATTGTACGACTGCGGCCTCGCCTGCACTCCTGCCGATTTCTATTCCGTCAGCAGATATTCACTGCTGAGTCTGGACGGCTGGCAGGAAAAGTCCGTGGAGAAGTTCATGGCGAGTCTGGACAAATCCAGAAACGTCCCTTTCGAAAGGGTTCTTTTCGCGTTAGGAATAAGATATGTAGGAGAAAACACCGCCAGGACACTGGCCCGGCATTTCAAGACAATGGAGGCAATAGCTTCCGCGGACAAAGAGACATTGCTCGAGACTGAAGATGTCGGAGAGGTCATTGCAAACAGCATCTATGAGTTCTTTCGCACTCCGAAGCATATTGAAGAATTGTCAAGGCTCAAGGAAGCAGGACTCAAATTCAAACTGGAAGACAATGGTGCTCCCACATCCGATGCCCTCAAGGGGATGACTGTCGTAATATCCGGCAACTTCTCAATCAGCCGGGATGCAATGAAAGAGCTGATTACCGCCCACGGCGGGAAAGCTTCGTCTTCGGTCAGCAAGAAGACATCATTCCTTCTGGCCGGAACAAAACCGGGAGCGGAGAAACTGAAAAAATGTGAAGAACTTGGAGTGAAGGTCATATCGGAGGAGCAGTTTCGCAAGATGCTTCCCGAGTCCGAGACATCCAAGGGCTCAAATATGGAAGAATTGACACTATTCTGATGAAGAGGAAATTCAGACCCGGGAAAAAGATCACCGACCTCTTCACCGAGGGGCTTTGGAGGATTGACACCGCATCCTGCAGCAAGGGATACGCGAAGTTGGTGCGTCTGGTGCGCATCATCCGTATTACCATTGATTCCTTCTTCGGGAATAAGATGGGGTTCCAGTGCGTAGCTCTGAGCTATTTCTCACTGCTGGCTCTGATTCCGCTTTTCGGACTTGTATTCGCGGTAGCACTCGGACTGGGGCTTCCCGACAACATCTCCGGCATCATATTCAGAATATTTCCGGCAAATCCCGAATTCGCCGGACTGGTCATCGAAAAAGCCGAGGTTATTCTGGAGTCCGTAAAAGCCGGAGGTACGGGTATCATTTCCGCTTTTCTCTTCGTATGGGGTGTGGTATGGATGATGTTTCAGGTGGAACGGGTGTTCAACAATGTCTGGGGAATCAGCCGCATACCACGCAAGATATACAAACGCTTCGGGTATTACATCTTGATGCTGATTCTCATCCCTCTGATTATCATTATTTTCGGTGCAGGAATAGCATTTTACACCAACCTTCCGCACCTGTTCGGGCTGGATGTATCCAACCTGCGGTTCATAATCATATTCCTGGGATACGTGGTACTGTACTGCATAACGGTCATTACGCTTGCAGCCATGTACACGTTCATTCCGGCCACCAAGGTTTATTTCAAAAATGCCGTCAAGGCCGCATCCATTGATGCCGTGGTATTTATCGTATTCCAATATATCTACCTTGAACTTCAGGTTACGGTGTCCAGGCTCAACAATATTTACGGAATCATCGCAGCGCTCCCGTTCTTCCTTATATGGATGAACGCGAGTTGGCAGATTATAATATATGGCGCGGAACTCACTTACGGGTTCCAGAATGTCGAAAAGTATAATTCCCACGACTGGGACAGTTAGTTGATATGAGTTTCTCCGAGTTTACAAAAAACGATTACGCACTGATTGACAATGAGTACGACTCCCTGATGAAGGCCGCAAGGCCAAGATGCCGGGATGAAGAAGAAGTCCAGATGGTCGTCAAATCATTTGAATTTGCCAATCAGGCCCACAAAAATGTCAGACGAAGATCGGGCGAGCCATACATTATCCACCCTATAGAGGTGGCGAAGATTGTAGTTACGGAGATCGGACTTGGCTACAAATCCATTTGCGCGGCACTGCTCCACGATGTCGTGGAGGATACCGGCTACACTGTCGAAGATATACGCAATCTGTTCGGAGACAAGATTGCTTCTCTGGTGGACGGACTTACCAAGATAAAGACCGTCCTGGACAATGAAGACCGCAAGGGGAACAACAACATGAGCAGCACGGAGAGCATGCAGGCCGAGAATTTCAAACGAATCCTGCTCACGCTCAATGACGATGTCCGTGTCGTACTCATAAAACTTGCGGACCGTCTGCACAACTGCCGCACCATCGAGTTCATGCCGGAGCACAAGCGCGACAAGATTCTTTCCGAGACGATGTTCATTTTCATTCCTCTCGCACACAGGCTCGGCCTTTACGGTGTCAAATCCGAGATGGAAAATATCTGGCTGAAGCACAAGGAACCGGAAGACTACAAGACCATCACGGAACTGATCAATCGCGACAGCGCCAACAGGAGCAAGGATATCGACGAATTCATAGAGCCCATATCCGCAGCGCTTGAGAAGATGAACCTCAAGTTCTCCATCAAGAAAAGAATCAAGACGCCTTATTCGATATGGTACAAGATGCACACCAAGAATGTTCCTTTCGAACAGATCTTCGACCTCTATGCAGTGCGCATCATATTCGAGCCGGACAAGCCAACCGTGCAGGACGAAAGAAGCCAGGCGTATTTGATATTTGCAGCCATCACGGCTCTGTACAGCGAGAATACAGCCCGCAGAAGGGATTGGATTTCTCATCCGAAGAACAATGGATACGAAGCGCTCCACTGCACCCTCATGAGCCATGCCGGAGTGTGGGTCGAAGTACAGATCCGCTCCAAAAGAATGGATGACATAGCCGAAAAAGGCATTGCGGCCCACTGGGCGTACAAGAACGACGGCTACATCTCCGAGAATGACTCGGAAATGGACAAATGGCTGGCCAAAGTGCAGGAGATCCTGCTGAGCAACGATGTAAGCGCCCTGGAACTTCTGGATATCATCCACAAAGACCTGGTAAGTTCGGAGATTGTCGTATTCACGCCTAAAGGCGAGCAGAAATCCATCATCAACGGAGCCACGGCACTTGACTTTGCATATATGATACATACGCATATCGGCAACTCCGCCATTGCAGCCAAGGTCAATATGCGACTCGTTCCCCTGTCGCAGGTGCTCAAAGCGGGAGATCAGGTGGAAATAATCACCGCCGCCAACGCTCATCCTCGCATGGAGTGGCTGCAGTTCGTCCAGACGCGCAACGCCAAAAGCCACATCATAGAGTACTTCCGCGCCCAAAAGGACAACATCTCCACGCGCGGAGAACAGATATTCGACGAAAGAATACGTCTTATGGGACTGAAGGTAAGCAATGGCATTATCCGCAAGTTCCTGGAATACTGCCAGATGCGTGATGTGGACGAACTGTATTTCAGAGTAGGCCTGGGAATACTCGGACCGGAACAGTTCCGCACCATCATCAATGAAGAAAAACTTTCCGGCAACGGGCAGAGCAAAAAGTTCGTAATCCACTCCGACGTGAACGACAAGATAGAATACAAAATGGCGGACTGCTGCAAGCCTATTCCCGGAGATTCGGTAATCGGATTTTTCGTTGGAGAGAACACCATAGAGGTCCACAAAAAGACCTGTGAAGAAGCGGAAAGACTCGCCAGCAAATACGGCAACCGTATGGTTGTACCGCAGTGGAGTTCTCTTGAGGAAGACTTCCCTATCAGAATTTCACTCAAGGGCATTGACAAAATCGGCCTTCTGAGCGAAATCTCCAGCTTCATATCCCAGACACTCGGTATCAATATGCGAAAACTCAACCTCACCACCGAGAACGGCGTATTCGACGGATACATAGAACTCAGGGTCAAGGACAAACGCATTTTGGACAACATGGTCGACGGACTCAAGAAAATTGACGGCATAGAAGATGTCATCAGAACAGATATTTAAAATGAAAAGATTCATCCCTTTGATATTGGGCATATTGCTCTTCGCATTTCCGGTGATGATTGTATCTCACTCATGCGCCAATACCACAGAGTCGCCTTCAGGAGGCGACAAGGATACCATACCTCCGTTTATAGTGGACATAAAGCCTCTTCCCGGTGCCACGAACATTGCGCTTGAAGGAAGTTCATTTATCTTCACCTTCAATGAATACGTAAATCTCAAGAAAAGCAGCAATATCCTGTTGTCTCCACCGCAGCGGAAGATGCCCGTATCGAAAATCAGGGGCAAGAGTCTCATCGTGAAGTTCGAGGAGCCGCTATCCCCCAACACCACATACACCCTGAGTTTCACCGACGCCATAGCAGACGTCAACGAAGGGAACATGTTTGCCGGATACACCTATGTATTCTCCACAGGTGATAGAATCGACTCAATGATGGTTACCGGAACGGTTCTCGACTGCAACACTCTGGACCCGGTAAAGGGAGCCAGAGTAATTCTCCATAAAGACCATTCCGACTCCGCCATCTACCGGACCAGGCCATACGCCGTCACCACGACGGACGATTGGGGATTCTTTGCACTGCCTTACATCCAGGATACCCTTTACAGACTGTATGCCATAAAGGATGCCAACAATAACAACCTTCTTGACCCTGAGACGGAGCTGGTAGGATTCGTGGACAGCCTGATTCGTCCCGTCATAACAGCCGGTGACACAGTGAAAGAGATGCTGAGATACGATATGCTCGACACATTGTCCTGCCTTGCACGAAACAGCGAATATGAATTGCGCCTCTTCAGGGAACGCACTGGGAAACAATTCCTGCGCAACAAGGAGCGCACATCCGAACGCTCCGCCTATATCACGTTCATGGCGGAAAATGCCATCATAGACACCATTGCCATAGATGGATACCGTGCTTCCCAGATTATCACCCAGTTCAATATCAAGAATGACAGCCTCGAGATTTGGCTCAACAGCAGAAAAGCTTTCCCGGACACGATGAAACTGAATGTGAGATACCTTAAGACCGACTCCACCGGAACGCTGTCGCCTGTCACGGAAAACGTCAAACTGCCTCTGGCCACAGAGAAACGCACTTTCTCCAAGACTCCAAGAAAGAATCTCACCAAGCAGGACACGACATGTGTCGTCAATGTGACGGCAGAGTCCAAGACCATCGAGCAGGAAGGAGTCGCATTTGAATTCAAATATCCTATTATCAGCGAAAACTTCTCGGATATCAAGTTTATGTCCATCAATCCACGACAGGTGGAGACTCAGGAAGCGTATTCCATAACAAGGGACAGTCTCAATCTTAGAAGATATATTCTCACGCCGAAAACTACTCTGAAGCAGGGTTATGAATACCGCATCAAGGTTCCGCACCACGCATTCAGAGACATCAACGGATATTATTCCGACAGCCTGGAAGTAAAAGTCTCTCTCCCGAGCGACGACAAACTGAGTACGATTCACTTTGTGCTAAACGGTGTCCACCACAGGTATATCGTCGAACTGCTCAACGAAAAAAGAGACAGGGTGCTTCGCACGTATGTCATTGACAATGACTGCACTCTTAATTTTCCTTATCTTGACAAGGGGAAATATAGCCTGCGAATCACCGAAGATGCCAACGGAAACTCAATTGTGGACGCGGGCTCTGTCCTTGAGCACAGACAGCCCGAAAAGGTCAAGTTTTTCGAAACCGAAGGAAAAAAATATATAGAAATACCACAGTCGGCAGAATTGACGCAGACTGTCAACGTACAGGCGATGTTCTCAAAATAAGGTACTTGTAATGAAGAAAACACTTCTTATAGCATGCATATTACTCTTCGGAATCTCTGCCGGTGCACAGAATTCCAAGAGAGCTCTTATCAATGACTACTCCATGCTGGGCGTAAACTACGGCGTGAGTTTCTCCAATATGTATTTCTCCCCTTCCAAATACAACCTCTCGCCGGTTTTCTCCGCTGACTACGTATCCATCACATATACCAAGCACAGCAAAATGTTCGGCTCAATCCCCAACTTCGCACTGGTCCTTGGCCTTGCCACCGGTACGGAAGGTTTTTCATTTTCGGAGAATCCCGAGACGGGATATACGGACAATTACGATAACGTCCAGCAGTGCAGGATAAGAGTGATTGAAGCTCCGGCGATGATGCAGTTTCATGCCGACGCGGATCCTTTCAAATTCATGGCAAATGCTGGTGTATATGGAGGATGGCGACAGAGCATCAGCCGAAGCGGTCCGCAATTGTCCAAGGAGTGGACCGACTCATTCAGGGATTATGAGAAACGTCTGGACTACGGCTTCCAGGGGGGACTTGGATTTGCACTGGTGTTTGCTCCGGTGGAACTGCATTTCAACTGTACCGTAAGGTGGTCATGGTCCTCATTGAACGAGCCGGACTACGACAGCAAGTATTATTATAAATACGCATATCCGCTGGACATCATGGCTACAGCAGGTCTGCATTTTCATCTCACCAAAAGACGCGGAAAGACCAATAGAGAACTTAAAAAAGAGGCATACGAAATAGTATATGGAAAGAAGAATTAAAACTCTGCCGGTACATATCGGCAAAAGTCTGATAATAGGCGGGGATGCGCCTATAGTGGTACAGACCATGTGCAACACCCACACTTCCGATGTGGACGGCACTGTCAGGCAATGCCTTGAATTGGCGGAAGCCGGGGCCCAAATGGTACGAATCACCGTACCTGGAATGCAGGATGTCCCGCATATCGCCGAAATTCACAGACGACTGCGCGAAAGCGGATGTGAAGTGCCATTGGTGGCAGATATACACTTCTCTTCCCGGACGGCCATCGCTGTAGCCTCAATAGTTGAAAAAGTCCGCATCAATCCCGGCAATTTCCATCCTGACCACGAGGAAGCGAAGAAGCAGTTCCGACACCTGATCTCGGTATGCAAGGAGCACGGCACCGCCATAAGAATAGGACTGAATCACGGTTCTTTAGGTACATACATAACCGATTTATATGGCAATACTCCTCACGCAATGGCCATCGCGGCAATGGAGTGGATCAGGATGTGTACGGATGAAGATTTCTTCAATGTAGTAGTGTCACTGAAGGCCAGCAACACCTTGGTAATGACCGAAGCATACCGCGAACTGGTGACAATGATGCAGGAAAGCGGAACAGTATTCCCTCTTCACCTTGGTGTCACGGAAGCAGGCAACGGTGACAGCGGACGCATCAAGTCATGCATAGGGATAGCAACTCTCCTTCAGGAAGGAATCGGCGACACGCTCCGGGTATCCCTCACAGAGCCTCCGGTAGCAGAAATTCCTGTAGCCCGATACCTTGCACAACACGGCCCTTCTGCCGACGGCAACACGGAGCCTATGCTTGATGCTGCCATAAAATGGGGGCCGAAACTCCTCAAAAAGGAAATTGACGATATTCCTGCGGAGGAAAACATCAGCGAGTACCTCCGCGACGAGATTTTGCAAGCCGCGAGAAGACGGTTCTATAAGGCGGAATATATCGCCTGCCCGGGATGCGGACGCACGATGTATGACCTGCAGGGCACTTTCGAAAAGGTAAAGGAAAGGACTTCCCACCTTAAAGGAGTTGTCATCGCCGTCATGGGATGCATAGTCAACGGGCCAGGAGAAATGGCCGACGCCGACTGGGGATATGTGGGAGAAGGCGCAGGCTTTGTATCCATATACAAAAAGGGACAGCCCGTACTTAGGCATATCCCTGATTATGAAGCTATCGACAAACTTGTCGAGCTGATTTCGCAAGACAATTAGAGTACTCTACTCCACATAAAGGAGCAGACCCTTCAGATACTCCCCTTCCGGATGATAGATATTCACCGGATGATCGGCCCCCTGACAGAACCGGTCAAGGATTCTTACACGGCGTCCAGTCTGCGCGGCAGCGGAGAATATAGTATTCGCAAAAGTGATTTTGTCCACTACCTGCGAGCAACTGAACGTAAACACCAGACCCCCTGGCGCAACTTTAGAAATTGCCGCCGCATTAAGACGCTGATAGGCGCGAAGAGCGTTCTTCAATGCTCCGCGATGCTTTGCAAATGCCGGCGGATCCACGATAATAAGATCGTATTTCCCTTCAGGTACATCTGCAAGAAAATCTATCGCGTCCGTACAGTAATTCTCATAAGAGGGCGAGGCCCCCTCTACGGCATTGATTCTCATATTCTCATCCACGAGTCTGATTGCTTTGGATGACGAATCCACAGAGTGCACCAACGAGGCGCCGGATGTCATGGCATACACACTGAAACCTCCGGTATAGCAGAAAAGATTCAGCACATTGCGCCCGGCGGCATATTTCCCGACCAACGCACGATTATCTCTCTGATCAAGGAAAAAACCGGTTTTCTGTCCATCTTCCCAGTTGACAATGAATTTTCTTCCATTCTCAAGCACTGTAAGCTCTGACAGGCAGAATCCTTCCCTCCTATACAAATATCCGTCTACCAACTCCAGTCCAGCCTTGAATGGAGCAGTACCGGAACTCTTGTCATACACAGCCTTAAGGTCATCACCAATTACTTCCTTGAGGGCTTCTGCAATTCTGGCTTTTGCGCGGAACATGCCTACCGAATGGGCTTGCAGCACACAGACTCCGTCATACCAGTCAACTATAAGCCCTGGTAGTCCGTCACCTTCGCCATGAACCAGACGAAAACAATTGGTATCCACCTGGTCTCGCAATTCAAGTCCTACGGCTTTTCTTGCAGCTATTGCCTTTTCTATAGAGACTTTCCAAAAATCCGGTGCAGAAGGATCTGCATCAAAGGACAGAATCCTTACAGCGATGGAGCCAATCTGATAATGACCGGCGGCAAGGTACTTACCCTCCGAACTATATACTGCTACGATGTCGCCTTCTGAGGGCGTGCCTTGAATTTGGGATATGGCGCCGCTGAAGACCCAAGGATGAAATCGACGGAGCGATTCGTCACGGTTTTTCTTTAATATTATTTTTATCATTTGGCTTTTGCGCGTTAGGATTCATCTGTTCCGGAGTCAGAGGGTGTTTCTCTGAGCGAAGCAATTTGAGATACATCTCACGACACACCCAGGCATCGGTCGCAGCATACATTTTTTGAGCCTGTGAGAGTTCTTTCGCCTCCCAGTTGGACAACTGCTGGCTTTTGGAAATCTTACATCCGAGTATGATGCCGGCCATTTTCTTGACGCTCTTGTCGCGAATGCCCCACTCATACACTATCTTCTGCAGATCGACAAACGATTTCGGCGTGAATTTGTGATAATACTGAAGTCCGCGTATATCATCATTTACAGCAGCTCCAACTTTTATAATCCTTTCGTTTGATAGAATGGAACACATCAGGGAACGCATCCCGATTTCATTGACTCTGAACAAGAAAGACTTGCCTGCTCCGGACAATTGCAGAAGAGCCACATGTGTATGATGAGCCCCGGGAGTAAACACGGGCCGAGTTTCCGTATCAAATCCTATGACCTTTTGCGTCATAAGATAGGCTATCGCCCTGGCGTATTCCAAACCTGGTTTTGTTATCACGTGAATATCCCCCGGAAATGTTCCGAGGGGTAATGTCTCTATTTCTTCAGGTAGTATACTAATTTTGTACATAAGAACCTGGAATCAGTATTATAGATCTGTCCTCTGTCTCCGGCTTGCTGACAGGCAGATATGTAACTAACTGTGGGAATGAAATATTGTGTGTAAATAAATTATTGCTGCGAAGGATATCATAGCAGGCGGACGCTGCAACATCAAAACTGTCCAACACCTGAATTTCATTGGCAATCATCTTGCCATACGTAATCGAATCCTCATTCAAAACAGACAATATATCGGCAAGTTCGGATTTCAGCAATGGAATATCCAAAGATATGTCATCAATTATAATTGCATCCAGAGGTGCCGTATTGTCTTTGGAGTACTCATCCAACAGGTGATGAATAAGGCTGTCACGGCCGACTGAATTGACTATCACGCATTTGGCCCCGTTATCACTGCATTTTGCGGCAGCAGTCCTGAACCTTGAAGCATAAACCGAAGTGCTGACGATGTCAGTATTGGCAATTATTCCTATGTTCATGCGCCGTGACGGATTGGATTTCAGGACTCTCTCGAGCATAAGATCCACCGGCGATATCACAGGGACTTTACAGTTTGTGCTTCTGAAAAGAGTATCGATGTCAAAACCTCCGAATTCGGACAAGGAGGGCTCACCAAGTACAATCATCTTGGCCGGTGTCTTGTATTTCAGGCCATCCAAATCGTACGGACTGATATGGGTTACTGTATCCAGCGCAGCGAGGGCAAGTCTCACTGCACGCTCCCTGCGCGCAATCCTACCAAGAGAATCCCCCGCAAAGACGCTGTCATCACAAATGGATACAAGTGTCTCGCCGGCGAAATCAGGAAGCATGTCCGGATTTTCTGAACCATCCACATTGTCCTTTGCATCAAAACTCTCGAATCGGTCTCCAAAAGCAGAACAATAATATGAACTGCCTACAAGATATATGTCCCCTGACCTGAATGGAGTCGCAGCATAAGAAATACATCCCAATTCTTCAGGATATCTGCCGTCAAGAATGTCGCACACGAAACCGATAGTCTGTTCTCCCGACAGAGTATTCCTCTTACAGGATACAGACAGCGACGCAACCAGCATCAATACCGCTACTACCTTACACAGTCTCATATCTTCGCAAAATAATACACCATGTTTTTGAAAAGGTACAAAACTATGGCAAGCATTACAATCAGCGACCAGTTAAGGGAGAGACAAATGCACACCACTGCCACTACGACCAGCAGCAGGATATATGTAAGTCTTTTTAATTTGAGCGTGCGAGAATCTTCCTTTGAGAATTTGAAAGAGAACATCGGAAGATCACATACCAACAGGAAGCACAGCACAACGGAGAGGACAGGCACAAATATCGGTCCGGCCACCCACACAGACAGAAAAGTATCCGGAGTAGCGCACACGAAATATGACAAAGATGCGCACAGCAGCGCACACGCCGGAGTAGGAAGTCCCAAAAAAGAAGAATGCTGACGAGTGTCCACGTTGAATTTTGCCAAACGAATTCCACTGAACACCGCTATAAGAAGCGGAACCCAGCAGACAAGACTCTCACCAAACATAAAGGTCTTCATGAGTGAATAGAGCATGACGGACGGAAGCACTCCGAAACTGACAACATCGGACAACGAATCCAACTCCTTGCCCAGATCAGAGTACGCGCCCAGCAGTCTGGCGACAAAACCATCCAGAAAATCAAACACCGCGGCCGCCAGCATAAAATAAAATGCCATATCAAAACGGCACTTAAACGCAAACACTACCCCGATGACCCCACACAGGAGATTCATCGAGGTAATGAAATCGGGAATATAACTGATTAATCTCTTCATCAATTATTTATCAAGTTTCTTTCTTACGTCTTTGGTAAGAGCGGTCTTATGTACCATGATGCTGATGGTCTGAGCCTTTACGAAAGCCTCAGTGCAGTACCAGATTCCATTGTACTTTCCTGTCTCGCCCCAAGAGTTCTTGACCATATACCATTTCTTGCCGTCCTGATCCTTTGCAATACCGAATATCTGCATTCCGTGATCATCGGTAATGGTCTTGTTGTCGTACTCAAACTGACGGCTTTCCTGAGTAACCTCTTTTTCAACTACAGAGATAGGGGCCGGCTTGCCTTCCTCTTTTCCTACCCAGTGCTCCTGATCGGAACCGGCCTTAACGGTAGCATCGGTGTCAATATAGATTCCGAGACCGTTACGGGTAAAACCTGGATGACTTACGTCCGTACCCCAAGACACGGTATAACCCTTCTCAATCGCATTGTCAATCACAGCCATCATGTCATCAACAGGAACATTGAAAGACTCATCCCAACGCCAGTTGTCACCAACTTCAAGAGGGTTCCAGGTATAGAACGGATAACACATGAATGAGGTAATGGAGACATAATCATCAGGAACAATCTTCATGTAATCACGATATGAGATAGGATCGAACTGCTTGCCGTCCACTTCAAAAGTCTCAGGATATTTTCCAAAATAGGTGTCCAACACAGCCTGATAACCCGGCTTCCATGCAGTCGTAAGCTTACGGTTAGGATTCTTGGCTACAGCGGAAATGTATCCTTTAAGCACTGCGTCCAACTCACTCTGTGCAGGGAGCGGAGTTCCATAATTCATTCCGCTCATTTCAGAAAGCGGTACCAGACCGTAATCTCTTACCACATGCAGTACGTCTTCAGACTCCGAACCGGCACCGAATGCAAGATTACCATCAAGTCTGACGAACTTCACCGCCCTGTCCATATAAGAATGGGATACGGTAAAGAACACGGAGAAATCAGGATATTTCGCAGGATCCTTAATCCCACAGAGACGGATAGCCTCGGACTCAAGGAAACTGATTGTAGAATAAGCCCAGCAGGTACCGCTGGATGCCTGATTCTTGATTGATGTGATAGGATTTGCTTTCACGGTGGTGAACGTGTAATCAAGATCCGCTACCTGCGTAGCCTTACTTTGTGCGAAAGCAAATATGCCGACGCACATCAAAACGACTGAAATGGCAATCTTTTTCATATCTGTTATTGTTTTAATGACAAATATACAAAAAAAGATGATGACCGGAAACAACCAGCCATCATCTCATTAAGATATTCGAAGGAATTACTTTGTGATAACCTTAGCCATCTCAAGAACCTTGTTGGAGTAACCCCACTCGTTGTCGTACCAAGCGCAAACCTTAACGAAGGTAGGATCAAGCTGGATACCAGCCTTAACATCGAAGATTGATGTGTGAGGATCGTTGCGGAAGTCTGTAGAAACGACAGCCTCATCGGTGTATCCGAGAACACCCTTGAGCTCGCCCTCAGATGCCTTCTTCATAGCAGCGCAGATCTCCTCGTATGTGCAAGGCTTCTCAAGCTCTGCAGTGAGGTCAACGAAGCTGACGTCAGAAGTAGGGACACGGAGAGACATACCGGTAAGTTTTCCGTTGAGTACAGGAAGAACCTTACCTACAGCCTTTGCAGCACCGGTAGAAGAAGGGATGATATTCTCAAGAATACCACGACCACCTCTCCAATCCTTCTTTGAAGGACCGTCAACGGTCTTCTGGGTAGCTGTAGCTGCGTGAACGGTAGTCATAAGACCTCTCTTGATACCGAAAGCGTCATTGAGAACCTTGGAAATAGGAGCAAGACAGTTAGTGGTGCAAGAAGCGTTGGAGATGATGTCCTGACCTGCATAGGTCTCATGGTTTACACCATACACGAACATAGGAGTAGCATCCTTTGAAGGAGCTGACATGATAACTTTCTTTGCACCTGCCTGGATGTGCTTGCGAGCGGTCTCGTCGGTAAGGAAGAAACCAGTAGACTCAACAACAACATCAGCACCAACCTCGTTCCACTTGAGGTTTGCAGGATCCATCTCAGCTGTGATACGGATCTTCTTGCCATTTACTACAAGAGCACCATTTTCTGCTGAAACCTCACCCTTGAAATGTCCGTGTACAGAATCGTACTTGAGCATGTAAGCAAGATAATCTGGGTCGAGAAGGTCGTTGATACCAACTACCTCAATGTCATTTGAGAAGTTCTCAACTGCGGCACGGAATACCATACGGCCGATACGACCAAATCCGTTAATACCAAGTTTTACCATTTCTAAAACGTAATTAAATTATAAAAACCGTTAATAAACTCTATTTCAAAAATCGCGATGCAAATTTATCAAAAAAGTATCAATTTTTCAATTATATTTGCGTAAAAGTCAAAATAAATTACACCGTAGAAATGAAAATCCTCATCACAAACGACGATTGTTATACAGCAAAGGGATTAAGCGTGCTTGCAGGCATTCTTGAGGCCTACGGAGAGATTACCATAGTCGCGCCCAAAAAGCCGCAAAGCGGAATGTCCATGGCCGTATCAATGGGACTTAAGCCGATAGGAGTCAAAAAGATAGGCAGCACAAGCGGACTTGGAAGCTGGTATCTGGACGGGACACCGGCAAGCTGTATCAAATACGGCATCGACAACATCTTCTGGCCGGATACTCCGGACCTGATTGTGAGCGGAATCAATCACGGAAGCAATGCGGCGACAGCTGCTCTTTATTCCGGCACGATAGGTGCTGCTATGGAGGCGGCCGTCAATAAAATCCCGGGAATAGGAGTAAGTCTTGACTGCTATTCTCCTGATGCAGATTTCAGCGCAGTCGAGAAATGGCTGCCATCCATTCTTGACAAATTGCTGCCCGTCCTGAAAGACAGTCCCCACGGTGCTTTCTACAACATAAACTTTCCAAATCTTCCTTCCGGCAGCATTCTGGGCACCAAGGTATGCCACATGGGCATGGCTCACTGGGAACGGGAGTACAGGCCGTATTTTGAATTTCTGAAGGAAATCGGAGTCACCCCTGGCGATGACGCCCTTCAGTATGTACACGAAGCCGAGAAGTCCGGGGAAGAAGTCTATGTAATGGCCGGGGATTTCACCGACAACGAAGGCAATGAATACCCTTCCGACCACCTGCTTCTTGCTGAGGGGTACATCACGGTGACACCGCAGAACATTGACAATACAGACTACAACGAAATCCAAAGATTATGCGATATTATCTGATAGCCGGAGAAGCTTCCGGAGACCTGCACGGCAGCAACCTCATAAGAGGCCTGGTTGCCGAAGATCCATCATCAGAATTCCGTTTTTGGGGCGGAGACAAGATGAACGACGCAGCGCAAAGCCGTCCACATCAGCTTGTTGTCCACTATAAAGACGGAGCGGTGATGGGGGCTACGGATGTCATAGCCAAGGCTGGAAAGCTTCTCGACAATCTCAAGATGTGCAAGCGGGACATATCAGCATACAAGCCCGATGCAGTCATACTGATTGACTATCCCGGATTCAATATGCAGATTGCCAAATTCTGCCACAAAAACGGAATCAAGACCTTTTACTATATAGCCCCTAAGACATGGGCGTCCAGAGAAGACCGCAACAGAAAGCTCAAGGCATGGATAGACAGACTCTTCATAGTTTTTCCGTTTGAAAAGCCATACTTCGAGAGCAAGGGTATTCCTTATGTGTATGAAGGCAACCCGCTGATCGATGCCATCGACGCATACCAATTCTCTCCGGTGTGCAAAGGAGACTATATCGCAATACTCGCCGGATCGCGAAAATCCGAAATATCCAGGATGATGCCGGTATGCATGGAAATGGCCGACAGGATGCACGCAATGCCACAGTACAGTTCCTACAAATTCATCATTGCCGGTGCACCTGCACGCGACAGCAGCGACTATGCCCCATTCATCGGCAGCCGCGACTATGTCAGTCTGGTCTTCAACCGGACATACGATGTCTTGAAATATGCAAAATCCGCCGTCATCAATTCCGGAACGGCGTCTCTTGAATCAGCCCTCATAGGAACGCCTCAGGTGGTAGGATGGAGCACCTCTTCCCTCACCTATTTCATCGGGAAAGACCTCCTGAGGGTAATGGACCACATCAAATTCGTCTCTTTGGGAAATCTCTGCCTTGACAGGCTTGCATTCAAAGAATTCATACAAAAAGACTTCACCTCCGACGCCATTCTCAACGAAACCAGACGTATCATTGAAGACGAAGAGTACCGTAGCGGAATGCTTCAGGACTATGCCGACATAAGAGAATCGCTCGGAGGAGCGGGAGCATCAAGGCGCGTAGCCCGACGCATGGTATCAATACTCTCTGGCGCCGAAGATTAAAGTGCCTATACGCACCATGGTGGCACCGTACTCCAGTGCGATGCGCCAGTCGTCGGACATTCCGATAGAGAGTTGCTTGAACTCTTCCAATTCCGGGAAGAGATCCTTAAGGTAATCCATAAAAGAAGATATGCGTGAGAAATCCGTGCGTATATCCTCCTCATTGTCCGTATTGGTGGCCATGCCCATCAGGCCGCAGAATCTTATATTCGAATACTTTTCCGCCCGGAACAGAATGTCCAGTACTTCCTCCTCCACAAACCCCTGTTTCGTCTGCTCCGCCGCCACATGAAGTTCCAGAAGCACTCTTATGACTTTCCCGTTGGACTTGCCCCATTCATTTATTGAATCCAGAAGATGGACTGAATCCACAGACTGAACCAGATCCACATACGGCAGAACCATCTTAAGCTTGTTGGTCTGAAGATGCCCGATAAAATGCCATTCTACCGAATCACGAGGAACACCCATCTCGGAATGAAGGGTAGCGTATTTGCGTTCAAATTCCTGCGGTCTGCTTTCGGCAAAGCAATTCTGGCCACAGTGCATAGCTTCAATTATTGATTCGAGCGGATGAAATTTGGAAACTGCCACCAGCTTTACTTCCGGTGGCAGTTCCTTTCTAATACTATCGAGATTGTCTTTTATCATCTCTACTTTCTTCTTGCTTTTTTCTGCTGTTCCTTAAGCTGCTGCTCCTGCAGTCTCTGCGCTTCTTCAAGCCTTATCTGCCATTTGCTCTTGGCCATCGGCTTACCTTCTGAAGCACGTACTTTTTCAAGAACAGACTCCGGGTTGATGGACTTGCGGATAATCCATGTCTGAGCGATGGAAATCAACTGCGAAAGCAGATAATAGTAACTCAATGCAGCAGACAGGCTGTTACATATAAAGAACATCATTATCGGCATCATCCACAAAGACATGAACCTCATGGAAGCCGCACTCGGATCTCCCGCATTAGGCTGTGAACTCATGGTCAGCTTCGAATATATCCACATCGTAGCCGCCATAAGCAGAGCGAAGAGGGACAAGTGATCGCCGAGAAGCGGAATCCTGACGCCGAAATCCACTATAGAATCGTACGCGGAAAGATCATGGCACCACAGGAATGACTGCTGACGGAGCTCGATTGATGCAGGGAAGAATCGGAACATCGCCCATAGGATAGGGAAAGTCAGCAAGGTCGGAAGACATCCTCCCATAGGACTTGCACCGGCCCGTTTGTACAGATTCATTATCGCCTGCTGCTTCTTGAGCTGCTCCTGCTGATTATCCTTATGCGGGTATTTCTCGTTGAGCTTGTCAATCTCCGGCTTAAGTGCCGAAATCTTCGCGGACGAAGAGAATGACTTATAAGTAAGAGGGAATACTACTATCTTGATAACCAAGGTCATAAGAAGAATGATAAGACCGAAGTTACCGATAAACCGATGGAAGAAATTGAACATCGGAATAATGAAGAACTTGGTAAACCATCCTACAAGCCAACCTCCCAGAGGAATAATCTTCTCGTACTTATGATCAAAGCTCTTGAGCGTCTGATAGTGGTTCGGCCCGAAGTAGAACTCAAACGGCACCGTAACATTCTTTCCGGCAGGCAATTCTGCACGCATTTTAGCAGAACAATCCATAAGGTTGCGCTCAGGATCATCTTCGGATTTGAAGTTGATTGCCAATTCTCCGGAGGCAAACTGATCAGGAGCCCTGAGAATGGTTGAGAAGAACTGTTGCTGGAAAGCGAACCAGCTCAGTTTGGAATCAATTCTCTTGGTGGCACTACGTCCGCGTCCAAGTTCTTCCGGCTTTTTGTCTCCTTCAAAATAGTAGTCCGCCTTGGAATACTGAACTTCATTCTTGTAACCTTTCTCCATACGAGGAACGGTCATGCTGAAATCCAGGTCGAACGCGCTGACATTCCTTGGAATGATTTCATCCATATTCACGAAGGAGAGACTGTTCTTCAAAAGGTAACTGTCTTCAGAAAGGGTATATTTCTGCTCTATGTAACCTCCGTTGCGGAAAGGCAAACGCATCACGACAACGCTGTCAGATGCACTTGCTACCGTAAAATTGAAATTGCTTGTTTTGATATATTCTCCTGCATAGACACGCAGCGAGTACTCGGACTGCCCAGGACGGAAAAGATACAATTCCGTACTGTCGTAATTGTAGTAATCTTTGACCTTGACCGAATATGGCTGGGCGCCTTTAGTAGTCAGCTGGATGCGGATTTTGGAATTCTCCAGAACCACCATCTCCGGAACACTGTTCACATCGCTTGCAGCCTGCAGGCAGGAATCCTTATACACCGGAGCGGTCACATTGTCTGCCACAGAGGCCTCTTCCGAAGATTCTCCAAGAGAAACTACGGAAGACGAGTCAAATGGCATTTGAGCCAAAGCTATAGAATCCTGCTGCGCCTTGACTTCGGCATATTTGGCAGCCCTTTTATTTTCAAAAACAGTAAAGCCAAGAAAAATAGCGGCTATAAGTACAAATCCTATTACTGAATTCTTATCCATTATTTCGCTTCCTCCTCAAGTCTAATCTTCTCCTCAAGCCTACGAAGTTCTGCTTTGGCATCATCGATCTTCTGCTGCATCTGCTGAATCAGCGGAGCGCTGTTCTTTGAGGCCGCGAAAAATCCGATATTGTTCTCATAAGTGACGACATCCTGCTGAAGAGCATTGTACTTTGCAATAAGGCTGTCTTTAGGATTTTTTGCAGAATGGCCCTGATATGCCTGCCCACGCTGTTTTGCAAACAGAGGGAACTTCTCTTGCATCGCAGCTTTGAATTCATCATTGATCTTGTCCTTCTCCTTGAAAGGAACATGACCTATAGCCTGCCATTTCTCGTTGAATGAACGCATCTGGGCCGCATTCGCCGCATCGTCTTCAGAGCACTGATATGCTCTCACCTCCTCGATAAGCCTCTTCTTGGACTTAAGGTTGCCGTAATAGTCGTTCTCACCACCGGAATTCGCATCCCTATTGGCAAAGAACTCGTCACAAGCGGCACGGAAACGCTTCCAGAGCTGCTCGGATTTCTTGCGAGGTACGGCACCTATTTCTTTCCACTGCTTCTGGAGAGCTATCAGCTGGTCAGCTGTCTTTTTCCACTCGGTACTGCTCTTAAGAGCCTCTGCCTGCTCGATGATGGCCTGCTTTTTCTCAAGATTTGCAGTCATACTGTCCTTTATGGTAGTATAATGCTCCCTCTTTCTTTCGAAGAACTTGTCGCAAGCGGCGCGGAAACGGTCATAAATCTTCTGATTCTCCTTCTTGGTGGCAAATCCTATGGTACGCCATTCCGCCTGAAGCGATTCTATCTCTTTAGAGAGCTGATTCCAGTCAGCGGTATTCTTGATTTCGCGCTCGGCTATTTCTTCCAATTTCTCGCAAAGGACCTTCTTTTTCTCAAGATTCTCCTCCTGCTGAGCCTTCAAGCCTTCGAAATGAGCCTGATACTTCTTGTTGATCACAGAAGTGGCAGCCTTGAATCTGTCCCAGATCTCTTCACGCTTTTCTTTGGCTACCGGACCATACTCCTTCCACTGCTCGTGCAGTTTCTGAAGTTCATGGAACGCGTTTACCACATTCTCGTTCTCGGCAAGCTTTTCCGCTGCAGCGCAAAAAGCCTCTTTAGCCTCAAGATTCTTCTTGAAATCCAGATCACGAAGATCCCTATTGATCTTTACCATGTCATAGAACTTCTCGACATAGTACTGATACGTATCATTGATGTCTCGATAAGACTGTACAGGTACAGGACCGGCCTCCCTCCAACGATTCTGAAGTTCGCGGAACGCCGTAAACTGAGAACTTACATCCTCCTGTCCTTCCACCAGAGCCTTCAACTCTTCTATTATGGCTTTTTTCTTTTTGAGACTCTCTTCCCTTTCGGCTTCAAGACGGCTCATGTATTCTGCCCGTTCTCTCTTATAGTCGGAATAAATAGCCTTGAAATTCTGCTCTACCACTTCGAATGGATCATTCTCGGCACGGCTCTCGCCGTCACTTTCGCCCTTAAGCTTGGAAAGCAACTTATAGAAAGCCGACTTGATGGCTTCCAACTCCTTTGAACGGGACATGGCGCCCTCACCGCTGCGGGTTTTAACAAACAAGTCAGATAATTCGGCCAATGACTTACCAGAAAGGTCCTGAACTGCACCAGCATCCTTTTCGTCTACGTCTGAAACGACTTCTTGAATCTTTTCAGGAATGATGTTTTCGCTCATAATATAAGAGTATTTTGTATTTAAGAATCGCAAATATAATGAAATTCCAAAACTGTTCCTAAATTTGCAGCGGTATTTTCATCAAACCAACGAAAATCAATTCAAGAAATGCGCATAGATATACTTACGGTTGTCCCGGAACTTCTTGAGAGTCCGCTGTCTCACTCCATCGTGGGAAGGGCCGTCAAGAAAGGTCTCGTGGACATTCATGTCCACAATCTCAGAAAATACGGTATCGGCCCGCGAAAAAATGTCGATGACTACAGTTACGGCGGAGATGCCGGAATGGTAATGATGGTGGAGCCTGTCTACAGAATGATTGAAGAACTCAAAGCGGAAAGACATTACGACGAGGTCATATACATGTCCCCGGACGGAGAAAGACTGGACCAGTCCATCTCCAACGAATTGTCAATGCTGGAAAACATAATCATACTGTGCGGCCACTACAAAGGCATTGACCACAGGATAAGGGAGCACCTTATCACCAGAGAAATATCCGTAGGAGACTATGTTGTAAGCGGAGGAGAGATCCCGGCGGCACTGCTCGCAGATTCAATCATACGACTCATCCCGGGCGCCTTGACAGACGAGACCTCCGCATTGTCCGATTCTTTCCAGGACAATCTTCTCTCCCCTCCCGTGTACACCCGACCGGCCGAATTCAACGGATGGAAAGTTCCGGACATACTCTTGAGCGGCAACCCGAGACTCATAAAAGAATGGCAAGATCGCATCGCTCTGGAACGCACCGAACAGCTCAGACCGGAATTACTCAAAAAACATTAATATCAATTCGCCGGAAAAGAGGATATAGCAGTTTTGTTATTAAATAATTTTAATTTCAAAATTAAATTCTACTAAATTTTTCGAAAAATTCTTGCAAATAGAAAATTTTGATTATCTTTGTAATCGAAATGAAACAACTCAACTTCGGACTTCGGTTCGGAGTATCTAGCCAGCAATAATTAACCTTCTATAAGGTAATACACTACTAACTAACCGTAAATCCTCGCTGAGATAGCGAGGATTTTTCGTTTATGCTCCAAAGGGACCGCTTCCGGTGCAGCGCTCTTTTGAAATGATGGACTGCACCCCGTACACCAGGGAGCCTTTTTTTGCACCGAATTTCCTTTCGGTACCGGAACGCATGTTTTTTGCACCGAATTTCCATTCCGTACCCCAGAAGCCTGTTTTGAGCACGGAGGGCTTCAGAAAACGCGTCGCGTACCGGAGGAAGCCGTTTTTGACACCGAGTGACAATTCCGTACCGTAGGAGGGGGTTTCTGGTACCGAATTTTTCAAACTGCCAGAAAAGAGGAGAAGCCCATCTGCCATAAAAGAAAAGGCCATTGCAAAAAGCGCAGCCCGGAATGCAAGGGTGACAAAAATAGTGTTTTACCTACTCTCCTCAAAATTTTTTCGGCCTAAAAGCACAAAATCCTCAAAATTTATTTGCCCAGTTTCCGTAGAATCCTCAAAAAGTTATAGAAATTTATGTGCCGCGCGCGAGAAATAGACACGAAAAATAATTTTTAGACGTTATTATTTCCCAAAGTAGACAGCGGCGATGTTTTTACCGCGTATCTTTTTACAAAAGTAGACATTTTTCAACTTTTTTCAGGGATTTCTTTTTCAAAAGTTGACACATCTCCGTAAGTGTCCTTGCTATCAGCAAGTTGCCTTCTCTTCTGGACGAACTTGGTCTATGAGGTCAGTTTCCTGCCCTCAAAAGTATTCTTCCTGGGCAGTTCTCCCTTGTAGTAGCGTTTCCGGTAGTTCTCCGGAGTGTCGTAGCCGATGGCGAAGCACGGCCGTTGGGTATTGTAGTACTTGACATAGCGTTTGATGGTTTGAATGAAGCCTTCTCTGTCTTGGCACAACTCCAGTTTGAAGTCAATGTAGAGTTCTTCCAGTTCCATCATGCAACAAAAGTACGCCCCGACACCGTCAAAAAAGCGGCAGCCGGGGCAATTTGGTCGCTGATGTAACTCGGAATAGGTCAGCCAAGTTTTCGCACAATACCTACAAATTCATCTGAAAGCTGTGAGATCAGACTGCACGAAACGATATCAGTGCTCTTATTCTTACTGCATGCAAGTTCCCAAATGTCGTCATCTGGAGACAGAAGGCTCTTTTTCCCGGAATACGGATATTTCCATGCGACAAACCGCTCAGAGCCCGTTTCCCAATCCGTCAATGCGGGCAAGTCCACCAGTTTGGAAACTATGGCAAAATAGATATTCTCCTCCACCAGCAGGCAAACATGACTGTCATTTCGCAATTTCACGCTTAAGCCGAAGTACCGGTTGTCTTCATTAGGTCTGTCGACATATTTACGCACTAAAACTTCGATGTCCTGGACAGTCATTAATTTCCTATTTGAGTCAAAGCGGCAGTACTCCGGACACAAGCCTTCTTTCTCAAGTTTATTCTTGATTGCCCGCCAAAAAGTCGTGACCGCGTCAATTTTGATTTCATCAAGTTGACCGGAGATTTCTCTCGCCGCCTTGATGTTCTCCGCAGTACTTTCAATGATATTTATTATATCCTTCTTTCTGTCCATACCTAATACTTTTTTCTGTATGATGTCCCGATAGGTCGTCAAATGCTCCTCAAGATGTGGCTTTCCATGCATTTCATTGATACATTTGTCCAGCCACGGCACAATGACATCTCTGTATGAAATGCACACATAATCTACGCCGCACCTGCATTGCATTCCATCTGCCTGCGTGCTGTCATCGGAAGGAGAATGCCCGTCAGGAGTAAGATATAGGACAGGAAATTCCACGCCGCCCATATTCCGCAGCCTCCCTCTCAGGAACTCCACATAACGAAGGATCTGATATTCCTGGTCGCCCGCGAAAATCTTGTTTTCAATGACGATCATCTGCCCGCTGCTGTTTTCAATGCAGATGTCGACCCTGCCTCCCGAGTCTTCAGTCTTTTGGCCAATGTATCTTTCACAGGCAGTCCGTGCGTCGGAAGGGTCAAATGATTTGAACTGTTCAGGAAGACATCCCAAAAAGAGTTCCAAGAAGCGGCATTTCTGACCATGAGACCCTCGGGTATCCAAAAGAGAAGCGATTACGGATGAGTGCATCATCTCCTCGTACCCTTTAATAGCCGTCTCAAGAACGCTGCAGTCCTCTCCTGATGCGATTCGCTTGTCAATGCACTGTAAGACCTCATTCAATAATCCGCTGATAATATCGTGGTTGTCCATATAATTATGTTTTCAATTCAAATATAGAAAAAAGCACTTTTAGAACTGTAAAATACACTATCTAATATATGCGGCATTTTTGCATAGTTATGGCTGTAGGCCCATATATGGAAACGTAAACATCTGAAGAATATGTCCCCACTGTCCCAATGCTTGGGACGTGGGACAAAAGGACAGCAAACAACCAAAGAATTATGACAAATCAGATACAGCAGGTCGTTAAACTGCTTCTTTCATATCCCCAGATGCTCGCTTGCTGGAGCGCCACTTCATTCGTATTTCTTTCCGATGAATGCGTCGGATTCAAGGTCCGCACGTCAATCTACAACGGCACTGTCCTTATCACCTGGCAGGACAATGCCTTCTACTCCGTCCAGTTTCGTGATATGGAACTCAAGATTCTGGGAATTGCCAATGCGGAGAAGGTGCTGGATGCGGTCAAGGATTATGTGGAGAATGAAGAGGTGTGGGTGTAAAAAAATATTGCAATATAGTTCTTTCATATAATAAACATGAATACGACCATACATAAACATTCTTGATTACACAATGTTTTACTATTTATAAATAATTGTTCTTCAACACTTAAACCTATAGGTTACTAAACATTTCTTATTATTTGAGTGACACAAATCGTATATTACTTGCTCTTTATGCCTATGATAGTATGCAAAATTTCACTATCTTTGTAAATAGTTGAAATGGAGACGGGTGTATTTGACTGCTTGAGCTCATCTATCTTAATTGCTTTTATATTCATAACAATTAAGATACTACAGAGTCGAGTGTTTATTATTCTAATCTTCATATAACAATTAAGATATATATAAAGATGGATAGAAGCAATGTACATTTCTTTAATAAAGACCTTTTTGAAGAGTTACCATCATTAGATTCAGATTATTTTGATTTATGTATAGTTGACCCACCATATGGTGCATCATCAAAGCATAATTGGAGCTATGGAGATAAAGAACGTAGATCCGGCTTCGGCGGAGAATGGAAATTGACAAGCGAGGTCTGGGATTTATTATCTCAAAATGACTCATTTATTGGAACATATTCATGGCTTAAGGAACTAAAAAGGGTTATTAAGCCAAATGGTTCTATCTGGATACACTCTACATACCATAACTCGGGTTTCGTAAATGTTTGCTGTCAACTTCTTGGATTAGAGATTATAAATGAAGTTGTTTGGTATAAAAGAAATTCATTCCCGAACTTATCGGGGCGAAGACTTACTGCTAGCCATGAAACGATATTGTGGGTTCACAAAGGCGGTGATAAGCACAGAAAATATGTTTTTAACTATGAGGAATCAAAAGCATATTCTGTTGATTGCGATAAATTAAAAGAGCCAGGAAAACAAATGAGGACTGTGTGGGATATTCCGAATAATAAATCCAAGTCTGAAATGGTATATGGCTCACATCCAACTCAGAAGCCAGAAAAAGTAGCTGATAGAATTCTCACACTTTCCGGAGTAAGGGGTGGCAATCTTCTGGTCCCGTTTGTGGGCTCAGGTACAGAGATGGTCGCAGGCCTGAAGTATGGGATGAATGTATATGGATTTGAACTCGAACAGGAATACTTTGACATCGCTAATAAAAGAATAGATGCATGTCTAGAAATGATTAACACATCGTTATTTTAATGAAAGCATATCCAGCAGTCGTTAAGTGGTCAGGCAGTAAACGCCCTGTCGCAGAACAGTTGTCAAAATATTTTAGGGAAGGGCAAACATATTTTGAACCTTTTGTTGGTGGTGGTGCAATGATGCCATTTTCTCTATGTCAGAATGGTGTCGCTAGCGACATTATTGGGGAACTCATAGATCTTTGGAATGAGATTAAAGATCATCCTGCACTAGTGTTTGATGAGTATTCTGCTAGGTGGCAACGCTTGCAAGACAAAGGTGTTGATGCTTACTATGAAATCAGGGATAGTTTTAACAGAACACGAAACTGCTTTGATTTCCTATTTTTAACTCGAACGTGTGTTAACGGGCTTATTAGATACAATGAAAATGGGGACTTCAATAACTCATTTCATTTATCAAGACCTGGAATTAACCCTGAAAGATTACGAAATATTTTGCTTAAATGGAGTGACAGACTTCAAACCTTCAGATTCGTTCAAGCCGATTACCGAGAGGTTCTTGCGGATGCACGCAGAGGAGACTTTGTGTTCCTTGACCCACCTTATGGTGGAACAAAAGGAAGGTACACCAAAACGCCTTTCGATTTCGATGCCTTTTTTGCTGAACTCGAAAGGCTTAATGGTATTGGAGTCAATTGGATGTTAACTTTTGATGGCAGCTCTGGCGTAAGAGAATATAATTTCGCACCTCCCTCTGAACTTTATCGCCACAAATTCCATGTAAACACAGGAAACTCTTCCTTTACAAAAGTGATGAATTCCCAAACAGATTCTATTCGAGAATCAGTGTACTTGAATTATGAACCCGCTCATGGTATTTTTGATTTGATTTAGTGCATTGAGAATAATATGATTCGGTGTTCTATCAAGAACATGAACAGTTGATGTTGTGCCAAATTCAAAGGCAATAATTGCGTCAAGGTTTCCCTTTGTCATTTCAATTGACAATTCGTGGAATGTTCTAAATTCAAAAGCCCCAACAGAAAATATTGTGTAAGGACTTAACATAGTATAGTTACCAACAAAGCTAGTCCATGCAGATCCTTTACTACGATGAGCTGTAGGCTGTGATGCAAACAAGTCAACAAGGTATGCTTTGAGATTGTGTCCAATGTTGTTATCTAGATCCGAACCATACCCTTTAGATTCTATTGACAAGAAATAATTCATTTTGGCTAAAGCTATCTGAATTACATGATCTGGGCGTTTACCTCCAATTTGAGAAACACGTGGCAGAGATGTCCAGCGATACTCGTCATTTGGTTCAAATACACTTATGCCAGACCAATCTCCTCCTGGCGGATTGCATAAACCTTCAAATATGCTGAGCGTTTCCTTATGAGCGAATATCTGATGTATAGCACAATCGGTGTCATTTTCTCCAAAAATTGGAGCAGACTGCTGGTAAGGGAAAGTAACAGTATTTTTGTTTGCTACTATCCCAACATTGTTTTTAAAGAAGAAGGTATTTGGCGCAGTTGTACTATCAACAAAAATGTAATTACTTAACTGGAATATTGATTGCCAGAGTCCATTTGAATTACATAGATTAGATGGTGAAGATGACAGAGCAGTCCATGTAACTGATTTTGCAGGGCCAGATACAATACTCAACACATTAGCACTTTCACCTATCGTCATTCGTGCAAGAGATGTTAATCCTCTGTCAGGACGTGAATCATCTCCGCGCGGCTTAAATCCAGTGATCCAAACAATGGCTAATGGTTTGTCTGTAGCAAATTCAAAAGTTGTAGTTGGATATATTCTGCGCATAATAGTCTCCAACTGAGGAATCTTATTTGTAGGTATTAAACATATCGGAAGGTCCTTTGCCCCAATTGTCACACAATTCATTCTTGTAACGGCATCGAATAATGCATCAAAAGTAGACGTTGTAAGAACTTTTGCGGCTGACTTCTTTTTCCACACGAGGCTTGAAGTATTGGAGCATAGCCATCCAGCTGCGTTTTGATTTGAAAGAAGATTATCCCATTCAGACGCCCTAAGGGTATCTGTTGATTTACGGGAATTTGACAATGCTTTTACCAAATTTATACCCTTGGACTTCAAAGAAGTTATTGCAGCCGTAGAATCTGTCCTCATAATCAAGCTCTTGATAAGCAAAGCGCAATCACTAATTCCAATAACTCCATTAAAGGTTCGACTTGAAGCGGCCGTAATTGTTGGATGTGTATTGTATACGGGTATGCAAATCGAATTATAGTCAGTTGATGTTTTTAGATATGAAAAAGGTACAATTGGATTAGGGAATCTTGGTGCTTTGACATTTCGTTGATCATCAAGTTCTACACCTCCAATCTCTGCAAAATAGATATATGGAATACCTGCAAGGACACTTGAAAGAGCACGTCCGCTTCTCTGCCAGGCATTGTTACCAGCAGGAAGAGCAGAGCAATACTCTAAAGCAAATATTACATTTTCATTCGTTCCGCTTATTTCTGTCACATATGAATCTGCTCCCTCAGACAATATGCCACCGTTGGCCATTAGTATAGCTCCGATATTAACTCCCCATCTTTCGTATCCAGAGAGAAGTTCAAACTCAAAAAAACCGACTTCAGATTGAAGCCGATACTTCGGTTTATAAAGAGGAGATTGCATCAAACATATATTCGCTTGCAATGCTGTGGTTATTAGATTTAAAGTCCTCTCGCATTCGACGATATTATCGCCATGGATGCGAAATCGTCTAATATTTGTTTCTGTATCATATTGTTGTTGAATGAATCTGCAAGTCGTATTCCTATTCTGTGGCATATCAAAAAAAAAGAAAAACAAATGATTAATAGATAACGAGATTGAATGACCTACAAGAGATCACGTATACTGACACCTAGTGAAAGTGCGACTTTTTCCATGTTGCACAGTGTTATATTTTTTTCAGCTCGTTCAATCATACCAATATAAGTACGATGAAGTCCAGCTTTGTCAGCTAATTGCTCCTGAGAAAGCCCTCGTTCTACGCGAAGTCTCCGGACATTTTGCCCGAATACTTCCAAGATTGTTGATTTTTGCATTGTTATGAATTTCTTGCTCGTAGCAAAGGTAGTGAAATAGAGCAGCCCATTCAACATACTATAATTAGCATTATAATTTTGGTATGTCAACTTATAGTATGCGACAATGTCTGTAGAGGATTGAAATTCAATGAAATTCATAATAGACAGAAAAATGGAGCTTTTTTGTCATCAGAGTCATGTGTTTGACATATCATTTATTATACATCCACATAAAAGTTTTCATCGACAGCTGAGGCGGCAAAACCAGCGCAGGCCAAAGCACGCCAAAAGGTAGGTTTTCCGAGTACAAGTTAAATCGTGCTATTGCATCTGAATTGGCATCCGCCTTTCGCAGTAGAGGTCTTGACGCAGAACTCCTCGTTCCAGATGAGAATGACATCATCCTCGCAGAATGATGCCGCAGAGTGAATGCCTGGTGTTGGGAACACGGTAAGGATTCCTGCTTACTCATTTCAATCTACTCAAACGCATTCGGTAACTGCAAGGAATGGACTTCCCCGTCCGGCTGGAGCGAATATACATCAAAAGGACAGACTCGTGCAGATAAATTCGCAGACTGCTTGTTCTCGGCAGTAAAGAAGCATCTTCCGTTAATGAAGATGCATACCAACTGGTCCGATAGTGATGCGGATCTGGAGGAGAGTTTCTATATCCTCAAACAAACGCTCCACCTCGCCGTACTCACGGAAAACTGCTTTATGACTAATGCCCAGCAAGAACAGCTCCATGAGTTACCCGCAGATTAGCAAGCCATTATCGACCTGTATGTGGAAGGCATTGATGAGTCCTTGCGAAAATAGAAAGAGCGGAGCTCGCTTCTATACCGCTCCGCTTTACATATTTTGTTGTTATTACTTTTTGATTATTGCAAATATTTCGTGTATTCTTGAGTAAGAATGCCCCTCTGTGCCAAATTTTCTCGTCCTCTCACACGCCTGTTCGAGTTTTCCATCCCCGGACATATCAGCCACCCATTTGCGATTACTGAGAAACTGTTCCGACTTATCATAATCAGGTATGTACTGTCTAAGAGATTGGACTGTCGCCCTTGATGTGCCAAAGTAGCGATTAGTATTCTCAAAGTGAAGAAGGAACCAATACTCCACAGCAGGCATTGAATCACAAAGAAGCACATGCTTGTTCTTTGCATATCTTGTTCGGAGTTTATCCAGTTTCCTCTTCTCGGTTTCATTCCAAGTAGACACGTCTGCATCAAAAACGCAAATTGCAGTACCCCCGTCTGCGAGAACCTCTGCAATCTTCTTAGCCATACCATCAGCCGTCTCTGTGCCGAAGTATCTCGGACGAACCTTAATCTGATAGTCATACAAAAACTTCAGGTGAGTGAAGTACCACTGCTCGGTAATGCCCGCGCCAATAATTGTCGGCATAGGCTCGCGCTTCGCTTTAACGTTTATCTTTCTCGCCATCTCGCCTATCCTTTAATGTTTGGAAGCGCGCCGAACGCTCCGTTTCTATATGCCTTCTGAAGTGACGCTATGCGATTAAGGCCCTTATACTCTACTAAAGAGTACAGGTCTGTGCTTCCGTTCTCCTTCTTTTCCGTAAACCAAACAGAATCCCTGCGGATAAGGTCATCTCCGACAGTATTAAGCAGCATGTCGTAGTGAGTTGTTACAAGCATCTGCGCTCGGCATTTCTTCGAGAGGAACTTTTGGAGGATAAATTCGACAAGTTCCGGATGAAGTGAAGACTCTATCTCATCAATGAAAAGAAATGACTCTGTTTCCATCGCTTCATACACAGCCGCCTCAATACCGATTGTTCTCTTGGTCCCTTCCGATTGGCTATCGGTACTCATAAGATACTTCTCGACTCCGCGTTCATTCTTCACAGTGTGCTCGAACATGGTCTGGATACGGCTAATGACTTGTTCTGACTTAAGACGCTCCTTTATCTCGTCAGGCGCACTGTCATCAGCAAGAATCATATTGACAAACTGCTGAGGCAGTTTCTCTGAGACCTTATCAGATTTTACGTCAGATATATTAAAGTCCGCCTGGTGGACAAAGTCGAGAAGATACGTCTTCAATGCAGCGTTATTGTACATTTTGCTGCTCGCATAATCAAACATACCGGTAGTAGGGTTAATTATCGGCATTAAATTCTTCCTGAGCCACTCCTTTGCAATGTCGACTTTGTCAATTGCGATATTAACCTGATTCCTTGCGGCAAAGAAAGACATATTCGGCAGGCACTTCAAAGAAATCTCTTCTTTGGCCGCAGCGCTAATTTTCACAGTAGCAGGATTAAATGTAATTACGGACTGACCATCCTTCAGCTTTCTATCAAATAACTTTTTGGGCTGAGGGGAATCATAATAGTATAGTTTCTCTGAAATAACATTATGCGGTGTAAGTTTCAGTTCATACCAGTACTTGGTCTCTTCCACATAAAACTTCAAACTGAACTCAGATGGCTCATTAGGAGTCGCTGCATCCAATTTAAACGGAACCGTTCCGGTTGGCTCAGATAAATCATCGGCCTTAAAGAAAAGGAAGTTCTGGAGGAAATTGATTGCATCCAAAAGATTCGACTTACCGGAAGCATTCGCGCCATAAACCATTGCAAAGCGCAGAAGCCTTACTCCCGGCACAACTTCAACCACATGATAATCCTCAAATGTAGTGTCTTTAGTAGCCTCGAAACTGAGAATAACCTCATCCTTGAACGACTTATAATTCTTGAATTTGAGTTCCTGTATCATGACGCAATCTGTTTATGTTAATCATTTCAGATCGCAAAGATACGAAAATTATTTTAATTTAGAACACATATCCGCAATTTACCTTGTTTTTATTTTTAATTCTGACATATTTTCTGTAATTTATGGATATAGAATGACAAAATGTCAGTATTTTTGCACTGGCACAGCGCTTGCCATTGCACCATGAGCATAACAATAGGGTTATGCATAACATTAATTATTAAATAGCTTATGGTAAAAACGTACAAAATTTTTATCAGTCACAGTTGGGACCATGTTGATGACCTCATGAATTTAAGAAACCTTCTAACAAATCGAGGGTATTTCAATGTGGAATTTGAAGAAGTTCCACCTCATGACCCTATCGACTCCGTCAACTCCTATTATGTAAAACAGCGTGTTGCAGAAAGAATTAAGAATTCTGATGTAATAATTGGACTTGCCGGAATGTATGCCTCATACAGCTCTTGGATGGAATGGGAACTCAATCAGGCAATATCACAAGGAAAACCTATACTAGGCGTAATACCTTGGGGACAAGAACGCATTTCCGACATGGTACGCAGCAAAGCGAATGAAATCGTTAGATGGAATACAGAAAGCATCGTTGACGCAATAAGGACCTTAGCAAAATAAGATATGAGAAAGAGAGCGCTATTAATCGGCATAAATAACTACCCAGACCCCTACAAGCTACGTGGTTGTATTGAGGATATACATTCGTTGGAGGCTGTACTAAAGAAGAATGGTGACGGTTCTCCCAATTTTGATATAAAAACACTTGAAGACGAACAGCTCTCGAAAAATGCAATGTCCGAGATTCAAAGATTATTCTCTGATGATTCTGACGTAGCGCTACTCTATTTCTCTGGCCATGGTTACGTAAATACGACAGGAGCAGAAATAGTTTTTCCAAGCAATCTTGCTTCAGATGACAATTATTACACTGGGATACAAATGGATGATATAATGAGAATAGTTAACAAATCTCGTGTCAAAAATAAAATCATTATCCTAGACTGTTGTCATTCCGGAGCAATGGGGAAATACGACATTAGAGACGATACAAGTGAGTTACAGCCAGGAGTCTCAATCTTGACAGCATGCCGAGAGGATGAGTATGCAATGGAAATGGATGGCCATGGAGTATTTACAGAATTATTGTGTGATGCACTCAATGGCGGCGCTGCTGATTTTAGTGGCAATATTACAATTGGCGGCATCTATGCATACATTGACAGATCGTTCGGAGCCTGGGAGCAAAGACCCGTATTTAAAACTAATGTAACGGAATTCATCCCGCTAAAAGCCATTCAGCCACATGTAGAATTACAAATCATTCGTGAGTTACCATCATTATTTCAGACTCCGGATTCAGACTTTCATTTGGATCCGTCATTTGAAAAAACAAATGATCCTTCTATTAAACATGAATATAAGGAACCATATGCAAGGCCTGACCATATAAAGCAGTTCGCGGCACTGCAAAAACTCCAAAGTATAGGTTTCGTACGTCCAGTTAATGAAGAACACATGTATTTTGCAGCAATGAACAGTAGGTCATGCAAACTCACTGCTTTAGGGAAGTATTACTGGAGATTGGTAAAGAATGGTAGAATATAACGGACCTAAAATATTTCAGCGAACTATCCGGGCTTGCATTGAACACAGTAACGCCATTACTTACGCAGAATCGCCTAATGCTTTTCGCAGTAATTGGATACCATGATAGATTGTATTAATCGACAGCAAAAAAAGGTAAATGCAAGGTAATGCCCATCATCAATTACAAAGGCGAAGCACCCAAAGAGAGAGTAACTGTTACTCTACCCAATGATTCACCCCTTTGGTACAGAAAAGGCATTTGGGGTTATACAAAGTGAGTTTTATCAATCAATTAAAACAATAATACAATCAGCGGTCAAGCTCAGTATCTTACGCTGCGCTCCAGATACTCAGCTTGCTTAATCTATAATGCTCGATGATGTCGGCGGAGCCGCCACCATCGAGCAGTTAAATGAAAAGAAGGTATGTGAGACTGTGACCTCCAGTCCGCTCCGTGCCTCCGCTCCCTTGCGGTCCCAGACTCACATCCTGTAATGCCCCCCAACCCCACAGGGGAGATAATCCGACAGGGCTGCATTGTGCCAACATCACCGTCAGAGCATTTAATCCACAGCATAACATAATCTCGAGATTGCGTAACAAACCTCCACGTCAGCCCATCACATTCAAATTAAAACGGAAGACCGCATATTATCCGCAGCCTACCGTCTTCAGCAATATAACTTCAATGTTATTTTACAAAAATCAGCTTCTTGTTCCGATAAGACAGAATCGTCTTCTGCCGTGACAGAATCTCATATCCGATGAGACCGTCAATTCTCTCGTTATTGTTCCTGTTGAAGTGGCTGACATCATTGAACACAGTTAGTGTATTCCGGAAAGTCCTTCCGCCAATCTTGATCCTCTTTAATTTCCCGACGTGGACCTCTGAGCCCTCGTCATTGCTGATGCCTCTCAGCTTTGTAGTCTTCACCCTACTCAGCATACTCTCGAACTCATCCCATCGCTTGGAGTCAATAAGATTATTTCCGGCTCCGCAGTCAATGCCGAACGTGAGGTCGACAGTGTCTATCCGGGCATTGATGAGCGGAATATGACGCATAGCCTTGCTCATTTCAAAAGGCACCTCCTCATATTCATACTTATGCTCTTTCAGGAAAGTCTCCGTATAATCCGGATCAATGAGAGTCAATGTCTTATGCTTATAGTCGAACAGCAGGTCATAGTCCTTGTAAACGTCATATCCGATTAGGCCGTAAACCTCTGTGCCGTTTTCCAGATGAGACAGGTCAGAAGTCATAACCTTCATCCCATTCCCCCGTATTCCATTGAAATCAAAGGAATCAGCAGTAATGACATCCTGACCGCCGCTAATTTTTCCATTGACGTCCTCAGATGAACTCATGCGCGCTCCCTCTTCGTCACCATTTCCTCTGAAATACTTGCTGTTCAGATAAAGTATAGGGCAGCCGCTGTCAATGATGAAATTATGTTTCTCTCCATTGATTGCAGCCTGAGTGACAATCATATTGTTCTTTGTCAATGTTATCGGAACAGTGATCACCTTAGCCTGTGGTTTTTCAAACTTGAACCCCTTGTCAGCCGACTTGACCATGACAGAAAACAGATCGAGACGTTTAATCTTGTTATCCTTGTCGAACACAAAAGTAGTCCTGCTTTTTGCATGTTTTGAATATATGAATGTATAATCCAGCGTCAGCATGTCGCCGTTTCTCTCATCCGAAATCTTCTCATATTTTTCAATGCGGTCATTCGACTGGGCAAGCATCCCGATAATTGCATTCAGCACTTGATCTGCGACATCACCTTTCTGCCCGGAGCACTCAAAATCCGAAGCCAGATACCGGTGAAGTGTCTCGACAGAATAGCCGTTGATAGAATTGACAGTTTCTTTTACGACATTCTCGCAATCAGTCAATGACTGCGCCTTCAAGCAAACGGCGCTGAACAGAAGAAGCGCCGCAAAACAAATCCTTTTCATTCCGTTTTCCTCATTTACGACCTTCCTGATAGCCAATAATATGGCAGGCAATTTTGAAGATCATTCTTATCAATGATAACGCACTGCAAAAAATATGCGCAATTGACTGTCATCAGAAAGAGGACAAAATGTCAATTGAAATAAACCTCTGGCCTTACAAACTCGCTCCGCTCGATTATACAGTAGCGGTGTCGAGACTTCAGTCTTTCTCCGCTTACTCCGAAAGCCGGAAGACTCGACCCTCTTATCCCCCACCGCCCCACAGGGGCCATAACCGACACCGCTCCAAAAGCGCAAAAACAGCCCTTGTTCCTCGAATACCGCAGCATAACATAATCTATCGAGATTGTGTTATGCGGCTCCTCTATAAGAACGCGAAGGTCCGTCCTTCGAAAGACGCCCTGTCGGGTCGGCCGGCAATATAAGGGGTTCGCTTCGCTGGCCACCGGCCTCCAGGCCGCTTGCTCACCCCTGGACTTTCTGCTTCGGAGTGCGAACGTCAGTACCCTTATGAGTGTTAGCGATAATGAAAGGGAGTACCATTGCTCACGGCAGAAAGTCCGCCTGCGGCATTGCCGTCCTCCGTGCAGTATCAGCTGCAGGGTCGCTTCCGTGGCCTGCTCCTCTTGCAAAAACCTTCTCCGCTATCGCTTCGGCCTTCGGCATCAGGTTTTCACAAGAAGAGCATTCCACTCCTTCTCCAAGGTAAGGCTCCGCCTTGTCATATTACCGGGCTCTCGCCCGGACTCACACGTAACAAGGTCCTGCGAATGGAGATTTCCTTCGGAAAACTCCAGTACCTCGCTTTAGAGTTGGTATCGTTAAACCCTCCAAGGCCGGCACTTTCGTGCCTTGAGATTGCTCCTTCGTCGCAACTCACCTTCGAGGAGAGAGGTATCGGTCACTCAGCAGGTCGGTGGAGCCACCCAGCTCAGTAACCGATGATGTCATTAGCGGATAAGGATAATGATGTGGCATTGATTTGCTGGGCAGTATTGTATATAGCTTATTGATATGGTTTTATGATGATAACTAATCTAATTGTAGATTATCGTTTCTCTAAAAGAAAAAATAACTGCGAAGTTAGCCCGCTACGCGGCCGATATCAAGGTCAGGCCCTTCGGGTTTGCTTCGAAAAAATCTTCCTTTAGGTCTCAGCTGCGCTACGACCAAAAGAGTATTTTTCCTCGCAAAACCTTGACATCGGCCACTCCGTGGGCTAAGAAAGCAGCGCTTTTTTCTTTTTCTTTCTTTTTTCCGGTTTTCCGGCGCTCCTCTTTGTTTATTTACCTAATTTCAAGTAATGTTGTCGCTCCGTTTCAGGGAATTTTTCTATAGAGTAACGGAGCATGGTTCGTGGCATAGATGATGCTCGAGGGTAAAGCCAATTGGCAAGGCGTTCGGAGTCTCGTTTGCCTGCTTCGCGAAGCAACCATCCGACTGCTTTTTCCAGTAAGTCGTGTAGGTGTTCATTTTCGTTTAGAAATAATTCGGCGATGGCGAAGGTGTCGTCTAGCTGTCCGGCACGTACAAAGGTCATCGTGCTAACGATTCCGATGCGTTGCTCCCAAATGGTCTTGCCGTTTCTGGCAAGATCGTAGAGTAAGGTACGATCCTTATCTAATAGCCACACTCCGAGGAGGGGATAGCAACTTAGGTCAACGAGGTCCCAGTTGTTAATAAATGTAGTATGTGAGAGGTAGAAGTCTATGCAATCTTGCTGGACTTCCAGCTTTTTCTTCGAATGTGAGAATATTTCAATCAGTGTCAGTAAGGCGGCTAATCGAAGTTCGTGGTATTCGCTTGAAATGCACTCTTCCAAATCTTCGAATGTGACTTCTTTCCACGTGCTTTTTACAATTTCGCGTGTGATGGGCACTTTTATCCCCAGAAATTTATCACCTTCACCGTATTGGCCTGGACCGCATTTGAAAAAACGGGATAGGCCGGCGACTTGTGATGGGTCTTGGTGGGGAAGCATACGGGATAGGAGTGTGTTTGTCATATAATGGAGTCCTTTTCTTGTAATGCCAATTTAGTTATTTTTTGGGAAGATTGAAATGTTTTCGGCTTCTCTTTCGCTCGCGGCAAAGGACACCCCTCGTACGGGGAAAAAATATCAGGGTGTATTTGCTGTCTCCCGGAGGGGAGGAGATGAAAAAACGGATGGCCGTACCAAAAACGCCTGTTTTTTACACCGAATGCCTCAAAAAACGCGTCGCGTACACCAGGACCCCTCTACGGTACCGCGCGTCCATTCCGTACACCAGGAGGCCCTCTCCGGTACAGAATGCTACATCGGCAAAAAGGAGAAAGACCTTGCCTGCGCCGAATTTTTCAAACTGCCAGAAAAGAGAAGACCATCTCTGAAAAGCGGGTGGCAGTTGACTCTGAAATGCCTGTCCACCCTCGGAGCAGGGGGAAGGAGCCGCCGAAGACAAGTTCCGCGTTAGCGGGATGCAAAAAATAGTGGAATGGGGGGGGCGGAGCGGACAAAGTGAGAGGAGTCCGGGTCAGAGGAAGCTTTTTTTGTTACGGCGCGCCTCCGAAAATGCGTCGCTTACCAGAAGCAATCTGCTGCTGCCGCTGCGAGACTTCGAACTTCACAAAAAAGAGGCCGACCTTTTTCAGTCGACCTCTTCTTCTGGTAGTGGGTAGGAGAATCGAACTCCTATTGCGAGATTGAGAATCTCGAGTACTAACCGTTATACGAACCCACCATTGTTTTTGGGAGCACAAAGATAGATATATTTTTTTGAACCGCAAATTTTTTTTGAATTTCCGTCACATATTTTCGTATACCCTTTAGACTCACGCGACGAATGCCTCATATTATGCAGCAGAGGCGGTCCCAGAACACCGGGGCCGCCTCTTCGCTATTATCAAATTAAAATCACCAACCGGACGCATGATATCCTTTCAGACTCGGCGGCCGGAAGAAACTCGGAATATTACTTCGCTTTGGAATCAAGAATCTTCACTTCGTCTCCTGGAGCAGCAGGCATCTCAAGCCAGAACCAGTTCAACACATCGTTACCGTTTTTGTCCTCACCTACGGCCGCATAGAAAAGATTGTTTCCTGCTTTCCATCCCTGACCAAGATTATTGAACTTATGAATAGGGGTATTGCAGTAAACGCCAGGCATGTGCTCCTCATAATCACTTACGATAAAATAAGCCATTTGAGACTCAGTAGCATATCCTTCACCGATGACATTGACATTCTCGGTAGTGGTAAAATAATCCTTGACCTTGCTGTTCGGCACATTATGGCAGACAAGAGTATTCTTTTCCGCAAATACGACATATTCAAATGTCACGGCCACAAAAGGCTTGGTGGCAGCCTCCTGGGTAGTGAACTCGAAAGACGACTCCTCTGAATTCAACTCTTCCTTCTCTGCCAATGCCTTCACATAGACCACATACGTGGTAGATGCCTGAAGACCTTTTACCGTAATATATGTGTCGGTAATAGTCTCGCTGAGAAGATTATTGCCTTCGTCACCCTTTTTAACAATACGATAGGCGAATTTGTCTGCCGAAGAAGTCCATGTCACACATGCACCGGCATCAGTAACGGCACTGCCGGCAAATGCCGGGGCCGGAGTTTTCGCCACAAAAGAGACAGTGGCCGGGTCCGAATCAAGGATACCGCTTCCCACCATTGCACGAGAGAAAACAGAGAATTCATAACTCTCCCCCACTACAAGATCAGTAAAAGAGACACTCTCATTACCAAAGGTTTTGGCTCCTTTCGAAACCACTGTACCATCAGAAGAAGAAAACTCATAAGGATACATCTTCGCGTCAGCAACAGGAGCCCAGGTGAAAGTGTACGTTCCTGCTTCAACAGAATACTCCGGCTGAGGAGCCGCGAGTTTGACTTCTTGTTTGTCGCATCCTGCAGCAAACAGCATCACCGCCATGGCAGCGGTGTAGACAAGAATACTTTTTCTCATCGCAAAAAATTTAAGGTAATACTACCTACAATTATATAAAGAAAATCTCAGACATCAAAACGATTCAGACCATTCGAAACATACTATGTTCCGAACGCAAAAAAAATAGTAACCTTAAAAAATTATTTGAGCCTGAAAGGCAGATCATCATAGAGGCAGAAGCGCTTGGCTTTTCTGATCCACTTCTGCTCTCCAGTCTTGACATACTCCTGAACCACGTCAAACGACAGACGACCTCTAAGATACTCCTCAATCACAGGGTCCGCCACTTTCACAAACAGAGAGTCGGACATTTCAAACTCCTCATACCTGTCAGCGAAATAACGCATAAGCTGCAACGTGTGCAGAAGCGAATGGTATTTGGCCCCGGGAAGAAGCATTATCTGATATCCGAAGCACGCTTTCCCTTTGTAGCGGCCCGCTGCAGGAGTAAAAGAGCAAGGACGCATCATGGCACCGGAGGGAGCGGGCACGAACCGCACATCCTCCAATTTCACAAAAGGTGCCCCGATGTACTCGTATGGTCTTGCCGTACCGATTGCCGGGCAGATGGACGTATTGTTCCACAATCCCCCGCCGGAATACATCTCGCAGGTGAACATTCCCGGGATATCGGAAGCCGGAGCGACAACCCACGGAAGGAAATCCCTTCCTGCCGGAGAGCACATGGCGGAAATCACGTGCAGTGGATATTTGGCACCAATTTCATTGTAGTACAGCAAGCATAGCTCACCAAGCGTCAATCCGTGCCTGTGTGCCACCTTAGGAGTCCAGATATCAGACTCTATAGCAGGAATGGTGCCTTCAACCACCCTCCCTGCCGGGTTGATATGGTCTATCACATATATGGCAGGAGCGTCTTCAACCCTGGCACACATGGACATCAGCCGCATCACGTCCCTTGTATAATTGAAATACCTGGATCCGACATCCTGAATTTCAACGACCACGGCACTGAGTCCTTCCAGTTTCGCCGCACTGAAATCAATATGGTTGGTGTCCGGAGTCAGCTCGGTGTCATACGGCAGGAAGATCTTTGCCAGATTGCCCCGCTCCCGGAATATGTCATAGACATGACTGCTCGTATATGGATTCCAGCAGTTTTGCGTGCAGAAACAGGCTACCTTTCCTTCGTGCAGCCCTTTGTCAAGCTGCTCTTCTATCGGGCTTGTTCTGAATGAAAACACGACTTCGCTATATTGATTACTTCTTCGGCAAGCGCAGATGCCTCGGCTTCAGTAGGAGCTTCGGCATAGATGCGGATTATCGGCTCCGTATTGGAACGGCGGAGATGAACCCACCTTCTGGTGGATTCGAAAGAAATCTTGACACCGTCGATGGTGTTGATGTCCTCTTCAGAGAATCTTGATTTCACCGTCTCAAGGATTCGGTCTATAAGAGAAGAATCGCTCAGTTCTATCTTGTTCTTGGCTATGAAATACTGCGGAAGAGTCGCCTTATACTCGCTTACTTTCAGATTCTTATGAGCCAGATTGCTAAGGAACAAAGCCACCCCGACCATAGCGTCTCTGCCATAATGGCTTGCCGGATAGATAACGCCTCCATTGCCTTCTCCTCCTATAAGAGCCTCCACTTCATGCATCTTGGTGGTCACATTCACCTCGCCGACGGCAGCAGCGTAATATGTACCGCCATGTGCCTCGGTAACATCCCTAAGAGCCCTGCTTGAACTTAGGTTCGACACCGTATTGCGCGGCATGACCCCGTCCCGTTCCGCTATCGACAGAAGGTAGTCAGCTACAGCCACCATGGTATATTCTTCGACGAAAGGTTCACCGTTCTCACATATAAAGGCAAGTCTGTCCACATCAGGATCGACACTTATTCCAAGATCTGCGTTTTCCCCCACCACAGTTGAGCTCAAGTCCGCAAGATTGGCAGGAAGCGGCTCCGGATTATGGGCAAAATCCCCTGTCGGCTCCCCGTTCAGGACAACACATTCCACACCAAGCTTTTCAAGCAAGCGAGGCATGATAATCCCTCCGACCGAATTGATGGAATCCAGCACAACCTTGAAATGAGCCTTTCTGACAGCTTCCGCATCCACAGCATCCAATGCCAGCACAGATTCTATATGTTCGTCCGTAAAATCATGACATTCAATACTTCCGATACTGTCCACAGGCGCAAAATCAAAATCACCGCTATCGGCAAGTTTCAGAATTTCCTGGCCTTGAGCCGCAGAAAGGAACTCCCCTCTCTCATTGAGAAGTTTAAGGGCGTTCCACTGTCTCGGATTGTGACTGGCGGTGATGATTATTCCTCCATCGGCACCGGCGAACCTGACTGCAAGTTCCGTTGTAGGCGTCGAGGCAAGACCGCATTTGACAACATCCACGCCACACGCCACAAGCGTGCCGCACACAAGCTGCTCCACCATCTCACCGCTGATACGGGCGTCACGTCCTACGACCACGCGATATCTCTTGCCGTCAGAAGGTATGGCAATACGTTTTTTCAAACATGCACAGTAGGCATAAGTAAACTTAACGACATCCACAGGAGTCAGACCCTCTCCACAAGGGCCGCCTATAGTGCCACGAATTCCGGATATAGATTTAATTAATGTCATAGATTATGCTATTTTAGCATTATATCTTGCAAAAGTACAAAAAATTCCATACATTTGCGCGATAATTCAAAACACTAGTGTAATATGAAAAAAGGAATTCATCCCGAAAACTACCGACTTGTAGCTTTCAAGGATATGTCAAACGACGATGTATTCATCACTCGCTCCTGCGCTACTTCAAAGGAGACCATCACAGTCGATGGAGTTGAATACCCAGTAGTAAAGCTTGAGATTTCAAACACATCTCACCCATTCTATACCGGTAAGATGAAGATTGTCGACACCGCCGGACGAGTTGATATGTTCTATCAGAGATACAAGGCCCGCAAGAAATAATTTGCGAAGGTACATCCGAGAGGTCACCGCAGAGTCCAAGGACTTTACAGTGACCTCTTTTTATTTGGACTGCCAGTTGGAGGAATGGAAGACATTGGCGGCAACTATGATTCCAAGAACTATGGCCAGCGTGAGCTTTACCGACGAAAGCCCCATCATAATGGCAGATTCAAGCTGCGTGGAAGCTATATAATACGCACTCCAGAACACCCCGGCTCCCGGAATAAGCGGAAATATTCCGCATATCAAAAACACTGTACTCGGGCATTTCAGTTTAATGGCCGCATACCGGGAAAGGAACGCCACCATCGTTGCAGCCAAGAACGTGCTCCCGAAATCCCCCATCGGGGTATAACGGCTCATAAGGATATAGACCATCCACCCGAGCACACCGACTATTCCGGCAGCGAAATAATACTTTCGCGGCACACCGAAGAGCACGGCAAAAAATGAAGTTCCCACCAGTGCGGCAACAAACTGTACAGGTATGGCAGCCGTAACAGCATCCGTCACCGTGCCTTTCAGCTGAATGACACCCCCAGCCGTCCAGCTGTGTACAAGGAATGCAAAGCACACCCCGATGGCAATACAGAGAAACATCATCAATGCATCAGCCAGACGGGTAATGCCGGCAAGATAGTCCTCATTCGCCACATCCCTCAACCCGTTTGTAAAAGGAACTCCCGGAATGAGCAGAATAAGCGTACCGACCACCATATTCCCCAAATTGGTCTGCGGCACCATCAGGTTGAACAAAATACACAAGATTGTACCGATAAACCCTCCGCATATATTCCCGAGAGTCTTCGACAGATACGGGGTCGACACCTTGAGCACAAACAAATACAGAATCAGAGCCGAGCACAGCGAAGCCATGCAATCGAGCAGGCTGCCTCCGAATATGATACAGAAGCCGGCACACCCCAAACCGGCACCCAGAAACTGCTCCCACACCGGCTTCGACGGCAGATTCTTTATCCTTTCCAGCATTTCAACCGCCTGAGGAAGAGGAATCTTGTGGGCCGCGATTTCCCTGGAGAGCTGATTCACTTCCACCACCTTTTCCAGACGCGCACCTTTCATCGGGATAAACTCCGCGTTGGCATACGACTTGCCGGTAGTGAAAATACCATTGCTCAAGACAAAAAACCTTTCTCCCGACTCGCCATAATTGTCGGCAATCCGCTCCATGGTTTCCTCCACTCTGGATATCTCCGCCCCGTTTTCAAGAAGGACTCGTCCGGCGTCAGAAGCAAATTTCAGAACATCTTCGCTGCTTGGCTTTTCCATATCATTTCACGAGTTCTATTTCATACAGACGAGGCCAATACTTTCCGGTGAGATAAATCTTTCCGGTTGCAGGGTCCTGCGCAATACCATTGAGCACATCGGTCTTCCGGGTCCTCAACTTTCTCGGCAGAAGTCCGCTGCAGTCAACAACGGACTCCACCACACCGTTTTCCGGGTTGATTATGACTATCATGTCAGTCATATACACGTTGGCCCACACCTTGGAACCAATCCACTCAAGTTCGTTGAGATATTTGACAGGACGTCCGTCCATTGTCACATTCACACTACCGGTCTGCTTGAGATCCTTGTCAAGGAAATACAGTCTTGAACTGCCGTCGGAGGCTATAAGCCGCACGCCGTCCGTTGTGAGTCCCCATCCTTCGCGCGGATACGAGTATGTCTTCTCGTATTCCAAGGTAGCGGCGTCATATACGAATGCGACTTTGTTGAGCCATGTCAAAATATAAAGTTTGCCATCCAGCACTACCGACCCTTCTGCGAAATACTTGTCCGAGAAGTTGAGTTTCCGCAGGACGGTGCCGCTTTTGAAGTCCACCAGCCTTATGGACGATTCTCCGAACTGACCGGTAGTCTCAATAAACCTGTCTCCGTCGAACGAGAGTCCCTGGGTATATGCCGAATCATCGTGCACATACTCTGCGACAACCTTTATCTTGTACTTATCCACCTTTGCACTGCACGATACCGCGGGCGGCAGAAAAAGCAGCAGGCACGCCAATCGAAAACAAGTTCTTTTCATATTACCACTCCCATTCAAAACGTTCGATATCCTCTTCCACAAGCGGGCATCCAATCTGGACTTCAATAATGGAAAGCTCTGTATCAAGAGCCCTCACGGCATGAAGGTGCCCCGAAGGAATATTCAGCACATCTCCTCTTGACACTTGTCTCCTCTTCCCGTCCAGCACAAATTCTCCTTTGCCGTCCACCACGGTCCATACTTCACTTCTATGGTGGTGAAGCTGATAACTTATACTCTTTGTGGCCCTGATTTTCAACAGTTTGACAAGAGTTGTCGAGCTGTCGTCAAAACTGGCGGATTCCAGCACCCGGTAGCTTCCCCATCGTCTTTCTTCATACATTGGACGATGCTGCATGCGCCCTACGTAATCTTTGATATATTCGCTCCGTTCCTTCGAGCAGACCATGATGCCGTCAGGTCCGGCAGCCACTACCATGTCTTTCAGACCTTCACAGAAAAGAGGCATGCCAAGTTCGTTGACGGCACACGAGTTCTCGTTGCTTTTCCCCATCAACACATTGCCGATGTGACTGTCCGGAAGTTCTTCGCACAGAGTATTCCATGTGCCGAGATCTTTCCAGATTCCCTTGAAAGGCACCACGGCCACATTCCCTACTTTTTCCACAACTTCGTAATCAAAGCTGATTTTAGGGAATTCCGCATATCTGCTTCGCAGTTCGGCAAAACTATCCGCCGTCACATAACGCTCCACAAGTTTTCGCATATATCCCAATCTGAAAGAGAACACTCCTCCGTTCCAAAGGGCACCCTGCGCCAGAAGTTCCACAGCCTTGTCGGCAGAAGGCTTTTCGGTAAATCGTGACACCCGCATCACCTCACCCTCACCTTCAGGTATGATATAGCCGAATTTTTCGCTTGGACAGTCAGGGTGTATTCCCATCAGGACAATGTCGGCAACCCCGTCCTCCACAGCTTTTGTCATCCTCGCAATAGTATCGAAATACCCGCTTTCCGTGAAAACGTCACACGGCATCACCACCACGGCTTCCTCATCGGGACAATGCTTTTCCATGGACAGATAGGAGCAGGCCAACGAAATGGCAGGAAAGGTATCCCGCCGCTCCGGCTCCGCAACTATTCCGAATCCGTCTCCGAGCTGATTGATTATGCTGTCCCTTTGCGCCGCGTTGGTGGCAAAAGTCAACTCGCCGTTCAAGCCGGAATTGCGTATTTGTCTTACCACTCTCTGAATCATGGACTCCATCCCGCCATCAGGTGATTTGAGCAGCGGAAGGAACTGTTTGCTTCTGGCATCATTACTCAGTGGCCACAGTCTTTTGCCGGAACCTCCGGAAAGTAATACTAATTGCATAATGGTATAATTGGTTATCTTAGTTCTGCAAGTTCATAGATAAGACGCTCTGTCTTATCCCACCCAAGGCAAGGATCGGTTATGGATTTCCCATACACTCCGTCACATGGTTTCTGCGCTCCGTCCTCAATATAAGACTCTATCATAAGCCCCTTTACGAGTCGGAAAATATCTTCGTTGTGCCTTGTGCTGTGAAGGACCTCTTTTGCTATACGGATCTGCTCCAGATATTGTTTTCCGGAATTGGAGTGGTTGGTATCCACCACAACTGCAGGATTGGCAAGACCGCTGGCGGCATAAAGATCGCACAGCGTGGCAAGATCCTCATAATGATAATTTGGATGAGTTATGCCATGGGAGTCCACATAGCCCCTCAGAATCGCATGAGCAAGGGTGTTTCCACGGCTCTCCACCTCCCAGTTGCGATATATGAACGTGTGAGGACTCTGCGCCGCCTGAAGTGCGTTCATCATCACGGAAAGGCTGCCTCCGGTAGGATTTTTCATGCCCACAGGTATGTCAAGACCGCTGGCGGTGAGTCTGTGCTGCTGATTCTCTACGGAACGCGCACCGACTGCCACATAAGAAAGCAAGTCCGAAAGATATTTATGATTCTCCGGATAAAGCATCTCGTCAGCACACGAAAAACCGGTTTCGTTGATCGCCCTCATATGTAACTTACGGATGGCGATAAGACCTTTAAGCATATCGGCATGCGCCTGAGGATCAGGCTGATGCAGCATCCCCTTATATCCGGCTCCGGTGGTACGCGGCTTGTTGGTATATATACGTGGCACTATCACAATCTTGTCCGATACTTTCTCCTGCACCCGGCGAAGCCTTGCGATATAGTCTATCACGGCATCTTCCCTGTCTGCAGAACAAGGTCCTATCACAAGAAGCAGTTTATCGCTATTTCCGGTGAATATATCCCTTATTGAAGCATCATTGTGCTTTTTGGCTTCTGCTCCCGCTTCAGATACAGGATACATTTCCTTGATTTCCTGAGGTATGATAAGCTTGCGCTTAAAATTCATGTTCATCACTTGTTCTCCCCTTTTATATCAAAATACGAACGTCTTTCCGTAGAAATTTCCATCATTCTCTTCATTTCCTCCAGATTTTCAGCATCAATGGCGTTTCTCAGGTGTGTAAACTGAGTCAGGAACAAATCCATCTGTGAAAGAAGTTCGGCCTTGTTGTCTATGAAAAGCTCGCTCCACATGTCAGCATTGATTTTGGCAATTCGGGTCAAATCGCGGAACGAATCTCCCGTATAATCCACCAGGTGCGAAGACTCCTTGCAGGTCATCAGAGACACGGCGATGCAATGCGTCAACTGCGAGAGGAATCCGATCATCTCATCATGCTTCTCCACACCGAGTTCGGAGATTTTTCCGAAACCAAGCGCGCGGGCCAGTTCTCTGACTTCAGACAGAGCCTTAGGAGTATTCCCTTCTATGGGAGTTATTATAAAGTTCGCCCCCTTAAATATCCCGCAGTCGGCATTTTCTATACCATGTACTTCCCGACCCGCCATAGGGTGAGCCGGAACGAATTGCACGTCAGGACGAAGAATACCGCTTATGCGCTCAACCACAAAACCCTTGACACCGGTGACATCGGTAATGACAGCATCCTTTTTAAGACAATGCTGATACCGTGCAATCCAGTCCACGAATGCAGAAGGATACAGAGCAAATACCACAATATCAAACCGCCCGATATATGCTTCATCCACATCACTCCGGCCATGAGCTATGTATCCATGCTCCAGAGCATAATCTATAGTCTGCCGGCGCATGTCAAGTCCGCCCACTTCATACCCTGCCTTGGTAAGGCCCTGTGCATACGAGCCTCCGATAAGCCCCAGACCGACTATAAGGACATTTTTCTTCTCCGATGTCATATCCTGTTCTTTCCCGTAAAGTAATCCGTCCCGAAACGAAGCGAGACAGCATCGCACACGACTACGGCCACAAGAGCGGTGATTACCGGACATATACGTCTTATAATCGCCGGGTCATGACGGCCTTTGAGTGATAAAGACACCTCGGAAGCATGATGGAAATCCACTGTTTCCTGCTGCTTGGAAATAGACGGTGTCGGCTTTACCGCCATATTGAAGACCACCGGCATTCCGTTGGTAATGCCACCATTGATACCTCCGTTATGATTGGTGAGGGTAACCACTTTTCCGTCCTTGATACGGAACGGATCATTTGCCTGCGAGCCCCTCATCCCCGCAAATCCGAATCCGCTGCCGAATTCAATGCCCTTTATTCCTCCTATGCCGAACACTGCCCTGGATATGGAAGATTCCAGAGAATCAAACCAAGGCTCCCCCACTCCGGCAGGTATTCCATATATACATGTCTGAATAAGTCCTCCCACGGAATCCCCCTCCGACTTGGCTGCAAGAATCGCATCTTTCATCTTATCCTCCACCTCTGCGATTACAGGAAAATCAGATGCATCCACCTTCTCCATCTGCTCCTGAAGCAAATGCGTTTCCTGTGAAAATGCAGCATCCCGGACACCTGCGCACTCCAATATATGCGTGGCCACTTTAATTCCTTTTGCCTCCAATGCCTTTACACAAACAGCTCCCGCCGCCACTATTCCGGCCGTAACCCGTCCGGAAAAATGACCGCCTCCACGCAAATCTTCAAAACCGTGATACTTGACGTCTGCCGTATAATCAGCATGCGACGGACGGGCAATTCCTATCGTGTAGTCCGCACTGCGAGTATTGTTGTTAGGTATTACAACGGCTATCGGCGAACCGGTAGTAAACCCATCCCGGATGCCGCTCAATATGCGGAAGTCATCGTCCTCCACACGTGCCGTATCAACAGCACCGGACGGACGCCGGCGCGAAAGCCTTTCGGCTATGAAAGAATCGCTCACCTCAACCCCCGGAGCAATGCCATCCAGCACAGCACCTACCGCTGCTCCATGGCTCTCCCCGAAAATGGTGAGTTGCACGCTGCTGCCTATCGTATTTTTCATAACTTCAAAAAGATGCTACAAGCTTCAACCTGTCGCACAACGTCCCGAGCTCCCGCATCATGCTCTGTCCTTCGAGAGTGTTGATATTTCCGTCAATCTCAATATAGAAATAGTAACTCCACATCAGGTTCTTCATCGGACGGGACCTCAGGCTACACATATTATAACCGTGAGAACCTATTATATTGAGTGTCTTGGCAAGGGCTCCGGCCTCGTTTTTGACCGTGAACATCAGCATGAAATGGCTGTCCGTATTTTTCTTGCCGCCATCGGTGTTCAAAGATTTCGAAAACGCGGCGAAACGGGTGGTATTGGTGCTGCTCGAATTGATGTGTCGCTCCAATATCTTCAGTGAATACAGCTCCGCGCATTCTTCGCTCGCTATGGCCGCTACCGAAGGATCGTTTCTCTGCGCCACATACCTGGCTGCCACCGCCGTATTGGGATACTCATGCCGGGTATAACCTTTCTTCTCGATATAGTCAGTACACTGCGAAAGGGCCTGAGGGTGACTGATTACTTCCTTTACAGTATCCGGAGAGGAACCCTCGACACCAAGAAGGTTCTGTACGGCTTCAAGTTCCAGCACTTGATTGACATACAGGCTTCCGGAAAACATAAGATCCATCACGGCAGATACCTCTCCGGCAAAGCTGTTCTCTACCGGCAGCACCGCAATGTCACACTCTCCGTCCTCGCAGGCCCTATATGCCCTGGCGAAATCAGGAAACGGAACCGCCTCGGACTGTGGAAACATTCTGGAAACAGCAATAGAGGCAAAAGACCCGGGGATGCCGCAATAAGCAACCTTAAGATTGCCCATAAGCCTCTGCTGATACTTTTTTGAAATATTGATGATTTCGCGCTCGAGCTCGATGAAATAATCCCTGAGGACATCATCTTTCACAAGCTCCGAATTTCTTTTGATGACTTCAGCTTCACGTGCCGCATCAGTGACAGGAAGCCCCCTTGTCATCTTGTACTTGGCAATCTCGGCGCAAGCCTCCATACGACGAACGAATAGATCTGCAATATCGCAGTCAATCACGTTAATCCTTTTTCTTACAGACTCAAGGTGTTTGCCGTCATCCTCCATTGCATCTTGTTTTAGTACCCCCTAGGCGAATCGAACGCCTATCGTAGGAACCGGAATCCTAAATTTTATCCATTAAACTAAGGGGGCGGAACCGAATTACAAATATATGGATAATTTTCTTTATTTTTGCCAAAATTTTTACTGAAAACAACATTATGAAGACAGTATTCATGTTCCCCGGACAGGGCGCACAGTACCCCGGGATGGGAAAAGACCTGTACGAAGGCAGCCTTAAGGCCCACGACATGATGGAACGTGCAAACGAGATTCTCGGATTTCGTCTCACAGATATCATGTTCAACGGCACCGAAGAGGAATTAAAGGCCACCAAAGTCACTCAGCCGGCAGTTTTCCTGCACTCGGTATGCAAGGCGCTATGCTCAGAGGGCCTTCCTGTCCCTGATATGGTAGGCGGCCATTCTCTCGGTGAGTTCTCCGCTCTTGTAGCCTGCGGAGCCGTCAATTTCGAAGACGCGCTAAGACTCGTTGCGGTCAGAGCTGAACAGATGCAGAAATGTTGCGAAAAAGTTCCGGGCATCATGGCCGCAATCATCGGACTCAGTGACGAGATTGTAGAGGAGACATGCAGACAGACAGACGGTCTTGTGATTCCAGCCAACTACAACTGCAACGGACAAATAGTTATTTCCGGAGAGAAAGAAGCCGTCGAAAAAGCATGCGAAGCCCTCAAGGCCGCAGGTGCCAAAAGAGCCCTTCCTCTAAGTGTGGGCGGAGCGTTCCACTCCCCACTTATGGAACCTGCCCGAGTAGAACTCGCCAAAGCCATCGACTCTACAGAGATACGACAGCCGCTGTGCCCTATATATCAGAATGTCACCGCAAAAGCGGAAACCGACCCTGCAAACATCAAGCACAACCTGCTTCTCCAACTGACTTCACCGGTCAAGTGGACACAGACCGTACAGAACATGATTGCAGACGGAGCCGTAGAATTCCGCGAATTCGGCCCGGGCGCAGTTCTTCAGGGACTCGTAAAAAGAATTGCAGCAGCAGAAGGAGCCGAAGTCAGCGTACTCGGATAACGACCTTTCCAAACCCTGCCTTTTCAAGTACTTCCGCCATCTCCGCATCCGCATCCAGCAGTTGCACCGTATAGGCGGAAGGTTCTCTTCGTACAGGATAATGTCCGCGCTGGTACTCAAATCCGTCCGGCTCGTATCGAAGACGGGCGTCATCGGAGAGTACATCATAAGTACTCTCCAGCGCACGCATCAGCACTTCATGGCAACTCATTGACCCGGCGTCAATTGTCAGGTCAAGCCCGCCTTCCGGACCCGGAATGGACACAGGATACCAGTCATCGAGAGGCAATCCGTACCGTCTCGAAACCGCGCGTACCGCCATCGCTGTCCCAAGGGCCTTGCCATCAGCGCTGTACCCCGCGATATGAGGGGTGACGATATCGCAAAGAGACATCAGTTCCCTGTCAGGAAACGGCTCGTTCTCCCACACATCCAACACTGCTCTGAGACGACCTCTGCGAAGTTCCCCAAGAAGGGCCTTGCCGTCAACCACTGGACCTCGGGAGCTGTTGATAAGAACAGCACCGTCCTTCATACTTGCAAGTCGCTTTCCATCAAAAAGATGGACTGTAGGATAAGCCCCTTCGGCATTCAACGGGACATGCAGCGTCACAATGTCGCAGCACGAGCAGATTTCTTCAAGTCCGACATACCCCTCACCTCCTTCAAGAGCCTCCCTCGGCGGGTCACAGGAAAGCACCTTCATGCCGAGCAGACGCCCAAGCCGCACCACCTTCGAGCCGACATTTCCAACCCCCACGACACCAAGCGTAAGCTTCCTCAGATCAAGAGAATACCGCGCAGACATACAGCACAACACGGACGCCACATACTGACACACGGAACCGGAATTACACCCGGGGGCATTGACCCATTCGATCCCGTGCAAAGCACACCATTCCGTATCGATGTGGTCGAACCCGATGGTAGCTGTCGCTATCATCCTTACCCCGGACCCATCCAAAAGAGAGGGGTCACACCTGGTCCTTGTCCTAGTAATCAGAATATCAGCATCTTTCACATCTTCAGGAGTGGTTTCGGCCCCGGATTTATAAATCACGTCAGCATACGGCTCAAGCACTCCACGCAGGAAGGGAATCCTGTCATCGCAGACTATCTTCATTTTCACCCGATTTTACACTACTCAAAGGTAAGTATTTATTTGATTATTTTTGGAAATAATAGTATATTTGTAAGTATATTGTTAATTGGCGAAAGTCAGATTATAACTAAAACCAAAATATTAATTTCGTTATGGCAAAAGAAAAGAAATTCATCACCTGTGATGGTAATCAGGCCGCATCGAACATCGCTTACCTTTTTAGCGAGCATGCGGCCATTTACCCTATCACACCATCTTCAACAATGGCTGAGAATGTTGACGAGTGGGCCGCTCACGGCAAGAAGAATCTTTGGGGCGAGACCGTAAAGGTTACCGAGATGCAGAGCGAGGCCGGTGCTGCCGGCGCCGTCCACGGCTCACTTCAGGCTGGTGCCCTTACTACCACCTATACGGCATCTCAGGGTCTTCTCCTGATGATTCCAAATATGTATAAGATTGCAGGTGAGATGCTTCCGGCAGTGTTCCATGTTTCAGCTCGAGCTCTTGCTTCTCATGCACTCTCCATTTTCGGTGACCATCAGGACGTGATGGCTTGCCGTCAGACAGGATTCGCGATGCTTGCGTCAGGTTCTGTCCAGGAGGCTCAGGATCTCGCTGCAGTCGCACACCTTTCAGCTATCAAGTCTTCCATTCCTTTCCTTCACTTCTTCGACGGATTCCGCACATCACATGAAATCCAGAAAATTGAGGCTATCGACGAAGAGGACCTCAAGAAGATGGTGAGCGTGAAGTCTCTTGAGAACTTCCGCGCCCGCGCCCTCACTCCGGAAGCTCCGGTTACCAGAGGCACCGCACAGAACGGAGACGTTTATTTCCAGGCTGTAGAATCACGCAATCAGGCATATGAGGCCGTACCGGACATCGTAGCTCGCTATATGGGAGAAATAGGAGAGTTGACCGGACGCCAGTATCGCCCGTTCGAGTACTATGGAGCTCCTGATGCAGAATGCGTTATCGTAGCTATGGGCTCCGTTACCGAAACAGCCAAGGAGACCATTGATTATCTCGCGACACGCGGCCGCAAATATGGTGTGGTTACAGTACACCTCTATCGTCCGTTCTCTGAGAAGTACTTTCTCAAAGTCCTTCCAAAGAGCGTAAGGAAAATTGCGGTTCTTGACAGAACCAAAGAGCCGGGAGCTCTCGGAGAGCCTCTCTTCCTCGACGTAAAGGCTCTCTTCCAGGGCAAGGACAACGCTCCTCTCGTAATTGGAGGACGTTACGGACTTTCATCCAAGGACACCACCCCGGCACAGATTATCGCAGTATTCGACAATCTGGACCGCAAGGAGCCTAAGACAGACTTCACCATCGGCATCCTTGATGACGTCACATTCAAGAGCCTTCCTACCAAGGGAGAGATTTCCATCGTCAAAAAGGGCACGACAGAGTGCAAGTTCTATGGACTCGGCTCTGACGGTACCGTAGGTGCCAACAAGAACACCATCAAGATTATCGGTACTCACACAGACCTCTACAGCCAGGCATATTTTGACTATGACTCCAAGAAGTCCGGCGGATATACCTGCTCACACCTCAGATTCGGAAAATCCCCTATCAAGGCTCCGTATCTTGTAAACACTCCTGATTTTGTAGCTTGCCACGTTCCGTCATATCTTGAGAAATATGATGTCCTCAAAGGAATCAAGGAAGGAGGCAGCCTTCTTCTCAACTCCCTGTGGAACGAAGAGGAGACACTCGAAAGAATTCCTGATTTCGTCAAATCCGTCATCGGACGCAAGAAGATCAAGCTTTATATCATCAACGCTACCAAGATTGCTGCTGAAATAGGCCTTGGCGGACGCACCAATACCATTCTTCAGAGTGCATTCTTCCGCATCACCGGTATTATTCCGGTAGAGGATGCTGTCAAGTACATGAAGGATGCGGCTCTCAAGTCTTACGGCAAGAAGGGCGAGAACGTCGTCAATATGAACTACGCAGCTATCGACCGCGGAGGAGAGTACGTAGAAGTCAAGGTTCCTGCAGAATGGGCCTCTATCAACGCTAAATTCGTCAATCACAACGCAGAGCGTCTTGCCACTCCATTCGTAAAAGAAATCGCTGACGTGGTCAACGCCCAGTGCGGAGATACTCTTCCTGTAAGCGCATTCCTTCCTTACAAGGACGGCACCATGCCAGCCGGCACAGCCGCCTACGAGAAGCGTGGCATAGCAGTGAACGTTCCTGTATGGGACGCTGAAAAATGTATCCAGTGCAACACTTGTGCATTTGTCTGCCCTCACGCTGCCATCCGTCCGTTCCTTCTCACCCCTGAGCAGGCCGCAGAAGCACCTGCAGGCGTAAAACTTGCTGACGGAAAGGCCAACCTCAAGGAATACAAATATGCTCTTGCAGTGTCCGTAGCCGACTGTACGGGATGCGGCAACTGTGTGGATGTCTGCCTCGCCAAAGACAAGGCTCTTTCTATGCAGCCTTATCTTGACAATGTCGCCGAGCAGGACAATTTCGACTACCTCAACACCAAGATTGGATACAAGACTCCGTTCGATCCTAAGTCCAATATGAAGAACGCCCAGTTCGCACAGCCGTTGTTTGAATTCTCCGGCGCATGCGCAGGGTGCGGAGAGACTCCTTATATCAAGAATATCACCCAGCTGTTCGGTGATCACATGATGATTGCCAACGCTACAGGATGTTCTTCCATCTATGGAGCATCATTCCCTGCATCTCCATATTGCACTGACGCTCATGGACATGGTCCGGCATGGGCCAACTCCCTGTTCGAGGATTTCTGCGAGTTCGGTCTTGGAATGAGACTCGGTTCCGAGCGCATCCGTGAGACTGTCGGACACCTTATGACCAAGGGACTGACATGCGAGTGCTGCAGCGAGGAGATGAAGGCACTCTTCCAGAAATGGCTTGACAACAAGAGCGACTATGCAATTACCCGCGAAGTCTGCGACACCCTCGTTCCTCTGATGGAGGCATGTGGATGCGATACCTGCAAGGCACTTCTCAAACTCAAGCAGTACATCCCGGCACGCAGCCAGTGGATCTTCGGTGGAGACGGAGCCAGCTACGATATCGGATACGGCGGACTTGATCATGTACTCGCTTCCGGCGAGAATGTGAACATCCTCGTACTTGATACCGAAGTTTACTCAAATACTGGAGGACAGTCTTCCAAATCTACTCCGGCCGGAGCCATCGCCAAATTCGCAGCCTCAGGCAAGAAGATTCGCAAGAAGGATCTCGGCATGATGGCCATGAGCTATGGTTACGTATATGTAGCTCAGGTTGCAATGGGCGCAAGTCCTGTTCAGTACATGAATGCCATCAAGGAAGCCGAAGCTTATGACGGACCATCCCTCATCATCGCATACGCTCCTTGTATCAACCACGGACTGAAGGCAGGTATGGGCCTGAGCCAGAAGGAGGAGAAACTCGCCGTCGATTGCGGATACTGGCACCTTTACAGGTACAACCCAATGCTTGAGGAAGAGGGCAAGAATCCTTTCACCCTCGACTCCAAAGAGCCGGATTGGACCAAGTTCCAGGATTTCCTCAAGGGCGAAGTACGTTTCGCTTCCCTCTACAAACTCTTCCCGGAGAATGCCGCAGAGTTGCTCGAAAAGACTGAAGAATTCGCAAAATTGCGTCTTGAGAGCTACAAGAGACTTGCAGGGAAATAATGATAAATAGCTATTGTTATTGAAAATAATTTGATATAACTTTGCGGTGTACTATTGAAGTGTTACACTGATTTAATATCAAATGAGAAAGAAAATTCTTATGATTGCAGCGGTGCTCTTCGGCTCCGCTGCTTTTGCATTCGGACAGAGTGTGCCGAATCTGCCAAATGATCCCGCGACGAAAGTTGGAAAACTGGAAAACGGGATGACCTATTATATAAGACACAACGACAAACCGGAAGGCAGAGCGGAATTCTACCTTGCAACCAATGTCGGCGCCCTTCAGGAAGCACCGGACCAGGACGGACTCGCACACTTCCTTGAGCACATGTGTTTCAACGGCACCAAGAACTTCCCGGGCAAGGGTATCCTCAACTGGCTGGAGAGCATTGGAGCCTCATTCGGCGGCAACGTAAACGCTTCGACCGGTGTTGAGCAGACCATTTACCTGCTCAACAACATTCCGCTCGTACGCCCTACCGTAGTGGACACTTGTCTTCTTATCATGCACGATTACTCTCATTTTGTCACATGTGATCCAAAGGAGATAGACTCAGAAAGAGGCGTCATCCTCGAGGAAAAGCGTTCGAGAAACACTGCTGACTGGAGAGTGCGCGAAGCTTCAAGCAAATACATCTTCGGAGACACCAAGTATGCCACCACCACGGTCATCGGAAGCGAAGAGAATCTCAAGACATTCAAGCCGGAGAGCCTCACAAACTTCTATCATACATGGTACCGCCCGGACATGCAGGCACTTGTCGTAGTCGGAGATTTCGACGTCGATGAAGTGGAAGCAAAAATAAAGAAGACATTCGCCGACATTCCGGCAGCCGAGAATCCGAAGGAGAAGGATATTATCCTCATCCCTGAAAACAAAGAGCCGATAATCGGCATCATTACCGACAAGGAACTTACAACCACCGACATTGCCGCATATTGGAAGAGCGAGCCACTGCCGGAGGAGATGAACAGTACCACCATCGGACTTCTTACGGATCTTCTCAAAGACATAATCAGCTCCGCAATGAACGAAAGGTTCAATGACCTCTCAAACAAGAGTGACTCTCCTTTCATAGCCGGCGGATTCGGATTCGGAAGTCTCTGCGAAACCTGCGAAGCTACAGTCTCTCAGGTTACGGCAAAGGAAGGCAAAGCCATTGAATCCCTTGAAGCCATGCTTACGGAATGCAGAAGAATGACTCTTTACGGGTTCAGCGAAAGCGAGATAGAAAGAGCCAAGACAGAGATTCTCTCCCAGTACGAGTCAGCTGCCAAGAAAGCGGATACACGCAAGAACAGCGAATTCGTAATGGGAATGGTCTATAACTTCTTTGACAACAAACCGTTCATGGATCCAAAGGCGGAGTATGAACTGCTTGGTCAGATCATGCCTCAGCTCACGGCACAGATGGTAAACGAGACCGTTTCCCAAATGAATCTGGACGAAAATCTCGTACTTATCTACACCGCCCCTGAGCGTGAGGGAAAGAATGTGCCTACTGAAGATGAACTGATGTCAGTCATCAAAAAGGTACAGAATGCAGATATAGCAAGAGCGGAAGGCGAAGATATTCCAAGTGAATTGCTCAACCCGGCGAAGATCAAGTCCGGAAAGATCAAATCAAGCACCGAAGGCCGCTACGGCTCTACCGTACTCACCCTGAGCAACGGAGTAAGAGTAACTCTCTACCCTACTGACCTTCAGAAGGATAGAATTACATTCTCATTTACAAAGGACGGAGGAAAGAACCTCATTCCGGTTTCCGACATTGACTCATTCAATGACAATATCTGGTCATCTTATTCCGGAAACAGCGGTGTTTCATCATTCTCCGCCAACACTCTGACCAAGATGCTTGCCGGCAAACAACTGGTCGTATCTCCTTTCATCGGCAATTACAGCCACGGTGTATCCGGCTCCGCCACGGTGAAAGACATTGAGTATGCCATGCAGCTCTTCTACCTCTTCGTGACCGCACCGCGTTTCGACGAGAATGACTTCAGAGTGAGTCTGTCACAGCTCGAGACTGTACTTCCGAACCTTGTAAATACTCCGAACTACAAGCTTCAGCAGGCACTCTACAGCAGCGTATTCGACTCGCCAAGAAGAAGTGTCATCAATCCTGAGATCCTCGCCAAAGCAAGTCTTGACGTAATAGAGAAATACTATCGTCTCCTCTTCAAGGGAGCCAACGGTGCACAAATGTATATCACCGGAGACTTCAAGGTTGATGAAATCAAGCCACTCCTCGAGAAATATGTAGCATCTCTTCCAAAGGGAAAGAAGGCTGAAGAATCCAAATACGTGGGAGACCTCTTCGTGGACGGAGTTAAGGTCAACGACTTCAAGACAGCCATGGAGACTCCAATGGTCACGGTATATCAGATGTATAACATAAAAACTCCTTATTCAGTAAAAGACGAGGCCGCATACAGTGCCTTGTCATACATCTTGAATATGGTATATACCGAGACTCTTCGCGAGGAAGAAGGCGGAACTTACGGAGCATCAGCCAACACTCAGTGCATCTTCGAGCCTATTTCCATGAAGACCATGGAAGTAGCTTTCCAGACCAATGTCGAGCAGGCCGACAAACTTCGCGAACTTGCAAAATCAGGATTCGAAAACATCGCAAAGAACGGTCCTGACGCAGAGAAGTTCGACAAAGCCGTAAACAACCTCAAGAAGGAGATTCCGGAGAGTCGCCACAACCTCAGCTACTGGAGCAACGCACTCAGCACATCCGACAAACTCGGTATCGATTTCAATGCCGAATATGAAAATGCTGTCAATTCGCTTACTCTCTCAGATGTACAGGAAGCCGCCAAGAGCCTCGTCTCATCCGGCAACTTCATCGAAATAGTAATGAGACCTGAATAGTCTCTCCAATAGAATTCATACGGACCCGTCAGGTCCTTATATACAACATTATGGCACCCTTTCCCAGGGGTGCCTTTTTTGTACACCAAACGAGCAAGAAAACATTTCCTGAAGATATAAAAAAGCCTTATATTTGCGCCCCGATATGGCACGATACAATATTCTTTTTGTCTGCCACGGGAATATTTGCAGGAGTCCCATGGCCGAATTCATCTTAAAATCTTTGGTCAAAGCCAAAGGTTTGGAGTCCGAGTATCACATTGAGTCTGCAGCCGTTTCCGATGAGGAAACCGGCAACGGAATCTACCCTCCGGCCAAACGCTGCCTTACCCAGCACGGAGTGTGGTTTGACCCGGCCAAGACAGCAAGGAAAGTCACCGGGGCTGACTATGCAAGATTTGACAGAATAATCTGCATGGACAGCAGCAACACAAGACTCATCAAGCATATCATACCATCTGATCCGGAAGGAAAGATTCATCTTATGATGTCCTACACCGGAAGAAGCAAAGACGTTGCAGACCCCTGGTATACGGGAGATTTCGAGACCACGTTCCAGGATATACTTTCGGCCTGCGAAGCAATGTTGAAATTCAAATAGACATGCCAGGCAACAAATCGTCAAATACCATTATCGGCTACATCGCCGGTATAGTTGCAGGTATATCTTACGGACTTAATCCACTGTTCGCTCATCCATTGATAAGCAACGGGGTCGAAGTGCCGGCAATGTTGTTTTTCCGGTATTTGATTGCCGTAATATGCATGGGAGTGCTGATGATACTCAGGAAGGAGAGTTTTCGTCTTAAGCGTCAGGAAATCTCTACTGTACTGATACTTGGAGTGCTGTTCGCATTCAGCAGCCTGTTTCTTTTCTTTTCATACAAGTACATACCATCAGGCCTCGCGACAACTCTGGTGTACCTGTACCCCGTGTTCACGGCTCTTATAATGGTATGCCTTCGCGAGTACCCTACGTGGAAGGTCTGGATCAGCATCATCGCCACCTTTGCGGGAGTTGTGCTGCTGTGTATGCCAAGCGGAGACATTGACCTCAATATGTTCGGGCTGATGCTTGCAGCATCAAGCGCGTTGAGTTACTCTCTGTATCTCGTAGTTGTCAATAAATCCAAGAGCATCAAAAATCTGTCGGAGGACACTCTGACATTCTATGCACTCGGGAGCGGAGCCATATTTTTCTTGATTTTCAACTTCGCCACCGGGAATGCCAATCTTCTGAAAGGTATCGATACCCCGGCACTTTGGGGCGACCTGCTGGCACTCGGTATTTTCCCGACAATGGTGTCTCTTCTGGCTCTCGCAATTTCGACAAGAAACATCGGTGCGACCAAGACGTCTGTCCTGGGCGTATTTGAGCCTCTCACGGCGATATTCATCGGCACCGTCGTGTACAACGAACTCATGACAACGAACATGTTCATCGGCGCCGCCATTTGCGTGGCCGCGGTATTGTTTATGGTAGTGTCTGGTAAAAAATCTTCCTAGTCCCTCTGGAAAATATCGCGGGTATAGACTTTCTCCATCACGTCCGACAACTGGGAATCACAGCGATTGGCAATGATGGCATCGCTGCGGCGTTTGAATTCCTCAATGCTGCCCACAACCTCGCTGCCGAAAAATGTTGTACCCGGCTCAAGTGTAGGCTCGAAGACAATGACCTGTGCACCCTTGGCCTTGACGCGCTTCATTACACCCTGAATGGAACTCTGACGGAAATTGTCCGAGTTCGACTTCATGGTAAGCCGATAAACTCCTATGGTAACTTTCTTCTCGGAGGATTCATTCCATGCGCTGTTGGCACTGTAATAACCGGCCTTCTGCAGAACCCTGTCGGCTATAAAGTCCTTTCGAGTACTGTTACTGTCCACAATGGCCCTGATGAGATTCTCCGGCACATCGTTATAGTTTGCAAGCAACTGCTTGGTATCCTTTGGGAGACAGTATCCGCCGTATCCGAAAGACGGGTTATTATAATGGGTACCTATACGCGGATCGAGACACACGCCTTCGATAATAGACTTGGTATCAAGGCCTTTCATCTCAGCATAAGTATCCAATTCATTGAAATACGAGACTCTCAGGGCGAGGTAGGTATTGGCGAAGAGTTTCACCGCCTCCGCCTCCGTAGTGTTCATAAACAGCACGGGGACATCCTCTTTCAGCGCACCGTCTTTGATAAGAGATGCGAAAGTATGGGCCGCCGCCTCCAGCTTATGACTGCCGTGGTCATATCCGACAATGATTCTGGAAGGGTAAAGATTGTCGTAAAGAGCCTTGCTTTCGCGAAGGAATTCCGGTGCAAAAATAATATTCGGGACCACAACCTTCATGGTACCATCCGCCTGACGCTCACGATAAGAGAATTTGGAGCGGACCGACTCCGTATATCCTACCGGAATCGTAGACTTGATAACCATCACAGCATCGGGATTGACTTCCAACACAAGTTCGATAACCTCCTCAACATGTGAAGTGTCGAAGAAATTCTTCTTGCTGTCATAATTGGTAGGAGCGGCAATCACTATGAAATCAGCATCTTTGTAAGCGCTTCTTCCGTCAAGTGTTGCCTGCAGGTGGAGGTCCTTCTCTGCAAGGTACTTTTCGATGTAATCATCCTGAATGGGAGACTTGCGGTCATTAATCAACGCCACTTTTTCCGGTATGATGTCAACGGCCGTAACTTCATTTCTCTGAGAAAGGAGAGTCGCAATGCTCAATCCGACATATCCTGTTCCTGCTACTGCAATTTTCATAATTAATCTGTGATTAAAGTCCAGTGAGACAAATATAACAAAAAAAGGTGACTTCCTAAAGAAGCCACCTCATAATGTCCATTCGGAACAATCAGAACTTAATCCATCTTGACAAATCCGTCTTGCCTTCAAACTGCTCCGCCTTGGTTACGATAGTATTGACATCTGACTTGCCGAGCAGGAACTTGTCCACAAACGCCTCCACCTCAGGATACTGGGATTCGGGGAGCATGCAGTGAGGATGTCCGCCGTTAATGGAATATCCCATACGGTCCTCCACTCCAAATCGTTCCCATACCTTGCGTGCCGCATTCATTGACACATACCCTGATTCGTCCGCAAGCCAAGGATAATCGGTATTACCCAACATCAAGAGTGCGCGAGGAAATACCATGGTGCAAAGTTCGTGACGATCGTATGGCAGTTTATATACCTTTTCCCCACCGAATTTTTCCTTAAAGCTGTGCATGAACCAGTTATAATCAGTATGATCAAGGTCTTCCACATTGTCAAGGGTTCGGGACACTCTCCATGCTGCAGCACCGCCGCCACCGGGCTCCTGTGCAATAGTCAAGGCCACCCGCTCATCAAAGGCACCGCAGAAAAGAGCCATTTTCCCGGCATAAGAACATCCGGTAACACCTATGTGCCGGGTGTCAATATTTGTCACTTCAGGCCCGAGCTGCTGCAATGCGTCTATGATACGGCTGAATCCCCATGCCCAGTCAATATAAGTTCCGTTATCTTCGAGCTCAGGATAAAGACGATCAAATGCATACGAACCCCGTGAATCATGAGGACCCCACTGCCCATAGTTGCAGACCTGCCTCTCGTTGAAGTCCATAAGAGCGATAGGACGCTCCAGGAAAATGCTTCTTGGAAGGGACATGCGACTCGCGCCAATCATAATAGGATAAGGCCCCGGAACATCAGTGTCAGGATAAAAGATTCTTGCACTTAAAGAAAGCGTCTCACCATTAACCGTAACATCCACATAAAGGGTATCACCGCTCATACGCGCCTTGACATCCTCCGGGCCCGTAACCGGTTTAATACCGGTTTCGTAATACTGAATCATCCTAGATATTTCGCTACGACGCTTCGCCCAATCCTTAAACTTCTTGACTTCCCCTTTTCCGAAAGCCCACACAAATGGAGACGGAAGATCTTCCTGCGGAACATCCAGTCCATACTCAGGAAACTCCTGATTGCTCTGTGGAGTCCAAGCCACGACTGCCTCCTTGTCGTACACAAGAGGAATGTCGTCCTGCCGTTCCGTGCACGATACCAAAAGCATCGCGCACGAAAGAACAGAAACTGAAATTGATCTGATGGTCATATAACCAGAAATCAACTGAATTATTAACTAAAGAACCTGGAAATCAAGGCTCTTGAGATCCTTGTCGTCTGAAGACGAGCCGTAAAGAATCTGATACCTGCCAGGGAAAACAGAAAGCCCGTCAATCTTGGAGTCATAATATGAGAAGGAATCAGGACGGAGCGTAATCTTGACATTGGCGCTCTTTCCAGCCTTAAGGGCCACTTTCTTGAATCCCTTCAGAGCCTTTATCGGAGCATCAGGATTATCAAGACTCTTCACATATACCTGAACAACCTCTTCTCCGTCCACAGAGCCTGTATTTGTAACAGGAATGGTGATATCCACTCCGTTGCCTGCCTTAACGGAAGACTTGGAAAGTTTTCCTTCACCATAACCGAAAGTGGTGTAGCTGAGACCGAATCCGAATGGATAAAGAGGGGTTCCCTTGAAATATCTGTAGGTCCTTCCCTCCATATCATAATTCATGAAGTCAGGAAGCTGATCGGTAGATGCGTAGAATGTGACAGGGAGTTTTCCAGAAGGATTGTAGTCACCGAAAATCACATCTGCAAGAGCATAAGCACCACCCTGACCGGCATACCAAGCCTGAATAAGTGCGTCATACTGGTTCTCTACTGAAGCAAGAGCCATAGCGGAACCTGAGCAATTCACAAATACCACAGGTTTTCCGGTAGCGTGCATGGCCTTAAGAAGGGACTGCTGAACCTTAGGAAGCTCAATGTCCGGGCGGTCACCGCCTTCACCTTCCTGCTGTGCAGTGATACCACCGACAACGATAATCGCATCAACATCTGATGCCATAGCGGCAAGAGCGTCAAAATCAGGACGTTCGCGTTTGCAGAATATAGCAGAAAGCGAAGCGAAAGGACCGGAGCCTCTTACATATTCCACTTCTACGTTGACAGGCTTTCCTGCAGTAACGTCAAATGACTTGTACTGAGGAACACCCCATCTGCGCATACGTCCGCCGGCAGCAGCTTTTTCTACCACCTTACCGTTAACCTTAAGCACATATCCATTGTCAGAGCTTATGTTGTAGCTGAGTTTTCCGGTAAAATCAGGGGTATAGCTTCCGGTAAGTTTGACAGCGACATCTTCAGCATCTACGCCCTCTGCAAATCCCCATGCGCCGAAAGTGCTGAAATTGATTTCACTGTTGTAGTAACGCTCAAGCTTGGCTTTTCCGGCGATTTTCTTATCGCCGTAGAAAGAAGCGAGAAGACCCTGTCCACCATTGAAAGAAGGAAGAAGACTTGTAGTATTGAACTCGTCTTCAAGCTCACAAGCCTTGGAATATACCACCTCTGCACCTGGAACGGCCTGCTTGATACCGTCAAGAATCGAGCGTTTGTGTTCTTCTGTAGGAGTTCCGCCATAATTACCGTTGAGCATATTGACGTTGTCCGCATTAGGACCGAGGACAAGAAGTTTCTTCACATCTTTCTTAAGAGGGAGAACGCCTTCATTCTTGAGCAGAACCATGGATTCACGGGCACTCTGGACAGCAAGCTGATCATTGGATTCGCTGCTTATCACTTCCGGACCAAGATTCGCCCAAGGAAGCATCTCGGCAGGATCGAACATACCAAGTTCAAAACGTCCGGTAAGGACCTTCTTCACATGGACGTCAAGATCAGACTCCTTTATCATACCATCCTTAAGGGCGTCCTTGAGAGATATGAAGCTGATACCGCACTCAAGGTCCGTACCGTGAAGAATAGCAGCGGCAGAAGCGTGCTCCGCATCCGGATGAGTTTCATGCTGACCTTTAGTGTAGAAATTATTGATGGCGTCGCAGTCTGTAAGCACGATAGCGTCATATCCCCATTTGTTGCGAAGGATATCTACCAGAAGCCTGTCATTTGTGCAGCAAGGGACTCCTTCGTAACGCTGATAAGCACACATAACCTCTCTTACGTCTGCTTCTGTAACAAGGGCTTTGAACGCAGGAAGATATGTCTCCCAAAGGTCGCGCTGAGAAACGCTCACGTCCATTCTGTGACGAAGAGGTTCCGGACCGCTGTGGACTGCATAATGCTTCGCACAGGCGTGGGTCTTGTAGTATTTGTCGTCATCGCCCTGCATACCCTTCACGGTCTGAATGCCCATCACGCTGGAAAGGTATGGATCCTCGCCCGGAGTTTCCTGACCTCTACCCCACCTCGGGTCTCTCACGATATTGACATTCGGGCACCAGAATGAAAGCTCAGGATTGCCGGGATAGTACCTTGCACCGAAATCCACGTTGAACTCTCTCTCAGAACGGTTCCAATTGGCACGAGCCTCGTCAGATACCGTAGTGAAGACATCGTACATCAAATCCGGATTAAATGTGGCAGAAAGACCGATGTATTGAGGATACACGGTATATCCGTCCTGACGCACACCATGGCAAGCCTCACTCCACCAGTTGTAGGAAGGGATTCCCAGACGATCGATGGAAATGTTCTTGTTCATAAGAAGGCCGACCTTCTCTTCCGGAGTGAGAAGAGACATGAGATTCTCCACACGATCCTCGGTAGAAAGCTTCGGATTCTGGAATGGATACTCATAATTCTGCTTCGGTCCGCAAGCGGCAACACCCAGCAGAAGCGCAGCCGAAGCCGCGAGTTTTAATACATTCTGATACATAAATAATGGCTATAAGTTATTAAATATCAATTCTTTGTATGGTCTTATCGGATCATTTGTAAAAATCTCCACAACGCAGGCCCCCTTCTTCGATTTTACAGATACCTTGCACTTTTCCCCTGCCTTCACGACATGCCCGTCTTTTATCGAGCATTCCACATCATCACTATGCCGCACGGCAAGAATGACAAGGTCTCCTCTTCCGGAATTGGCAATTTCAATATTGCCGGAATATGTCTTTGTAAAAAGCGACTTCGAAAGTCCAGCCACGGAAGGATATGTCATAAGAGACGGCAAAGGACCGTCCTGACTGAGCCTGCCAAGAATCAGCCGCTCTACAGAAATGCCGCGAGAGGTCTTTTTGCCGTCAGCATACAAACTGATCTGATCTTTTCGCATCTGATACAGATGTGAGTCATCAGGCACATTGCTTACGATTATTACGCTGACATGGCTCTCTGGATCAATATATTCGGGGCAAATCACATCAATAGTGCCCGATGAACTTTCGGCACGCAGACGAACGCGGGATTTGCCCAGATTTGCAAGCTCCACAATCTTTCGCGAGGACTCTCCCCAATAGGAATAGCCGAAATTGACGGTACTTACATCTGAGCGCAAATCACCATCCAAAACTATAGGGAACTTCCGCGCCAATGACGTATCCATAGGCACGACATCTGCCATAACACTCAGCGTTGAAAGATGGATACCTTCCTTGGAGTAAATATCAACCGTCCTATAGACCAGGGACTCTGCTCCGGAAGGGTCGAACACCACATCCACACTGGCACGCTGACCGGGCTTCAATGATTTGGCAGAAAGCTTTGCATTCACACAAGAGCAACTTGGGACCGGTTCAAGAAGATTCAACACGGCACCTGAGCAATTGACAAACTCGAAAGAATGGTACAAACGGCCATCGGACTCACGGACCTTGCCGAAGTCATATTCTTCAGAATTGAAATTTATTAAAATCCCGCCCTCCTGACCGTATAGGATTGTTGGGAACAAGAGGGCGAGAGCAACAAATAAATTAACCAATTTAACCATTCGGTGTAAAAGTAATGTTAATCCCTTTTCCCCTGAATAAAATCACTAACAAAATGTTGCTCGGATGTTACATTTCGAGGGACTCTTCAAATGTATCCATACCGAGAACTTAATGTAACAGAATAATCCTCCTGAACATCACACAAAATTAACAATTCTTCTAGACAAGAACAACAATTAACTCGTATCTTTGTACAAAATTTTAAAGAGCAGTATGGCTGTTGAAATAGAGAGAAAGTATCTCGTCTCAGGAGAATATAAGTCCGAAGCGAAGTCTGCACTTCGCATCACTCAAGGGTATTTGTGTGCCGATCCGGTACGCACCGTACGTGTCAGGACCAGAGGAAATCAAGGATTCTTGACAATCAAAGGAAGAAGCAACCATGCCGGCATCAGCCGATACGAGTGGGAAAAAGAAATTCCCGTAGAAGAAGCGAAAGAATTGCTCAATCTCTGCGAACCCGGGATTATAGACAAGACAAGGTACTATATCGACTTCGGCCGACACACTTTCGAAGTTGATGAATTCCATGGAGACAACGAGGGGCTGACCATGGCGGAAATAGAACTGACTTCCGAAGACGAGGCGTTCGAAACCCCGTCATGGCTCGGAGAAGAGGTGACCGGAGACAGACGGTACTACAACTCTTACCTCGCCAAGATGCCGTTTACAAAATGGAAGAAGTAGGGACATCCCCTACTTCTTTTTATCCTTTTCGTACAGAAAACGTTTGATTTTGTGTGTGGCTGTCTTGACAAAAGGCTCCTTCTGAATCTCCACCGAGCGAATTTTCGAGAACTTGCTCACCTTCGAATTGACGAACTCGACAATCGCCTTCTGACGGGCTTCCAGTTCTTCTATAAACTTGTCCTCACCCTCAAGGTTCCAATCAATTATATTGTCGTTCATCTGAACCAGAGCCACAAGTTTTCCATCACGCTGGACAACCAATGACTCTCCCACACCTTCCATGCTGTTAATCACTGCCTCAATCTCCTCCGGATAGATATTCTCACCCGAAGAGCCCAGGATAAGATTTCCCATCCTTCCTCTGATGTAATACCTTCCTTTCTTGTCCACATACGCAAGATCTCCCGTGTGGAACCAGCCGTCAAGTCTGAGAACGGACAAGGTGCGTTCGTAATCCTTATAATAACCAAGCATCACATTAGGGCCCTTTACTACAAGTTCGCCCTCGCCTGTCTCCGGATTCACATTGTCAAGACGAACCTGAATATCAGGTACCGGCTTTCCGGTGCTCCCGACCTTGGTCTTATGCGGCGATGCCGCACAAATGAGAGGAGCCGTCTCTGTCAGACCGTAACCTATGGCATACGGGAAGCCTGCCTTGGAAAGGAATGCTTCCACTGTAGGATCCAATTTGGCGCCACCTATACCGAAAAAGCCGATTCGGCCGCCAAATGTCTTCATAAGCTTCATGCCCACGAGTTTATACAGCAACCATGGCATCTTGTCCCTCAGGAAACGGAGAAAATGACTTTTGTTGATGGTAGGAACCACACTGCTCTTATAAATCTTCTCAATAATAAGAGGCACGGAAAGCATGGCTGTTGGCCGTACCTTTTTCAGCGCCCCTATCAAAATTGACGGAGTAGGCGCCTTCTGGATATACGACACTTTGGCGCCCACGGCGAACGGGTACAGCATACCGATACTCATCTCGTATGTATGGGCCATAGGGAGGATGGAAAGCATCACGTCCTTTTTGCCAAGCTTATAACTGTACCACGAGCTCATAATGTTGGTACAGAAATTCCTATGGCTGAGCATAACGCCCTTAGCCTTTCCTGTAGTGCCGGAAGTATATATGATAGCCGCCGTATCCATGGACATAGGGATACCCACTTTCCCGTCACAGGTGTAGGTGGAGCCGTCCGACTTCACGAAAGAGAAATCTTCAATGTCTATAACGAGATTCAGTCTGCCGATTGTCTCCGGAGAGAGTTTGGACAGCTGCTTCTTGGATACAAAAATCGCCTTTGACTCCGAATGTGCCATGATATTCTCCACCTCATCATGAGACAATTCAGGCAGCATCGGCACGGCAATTCGTCCAAATGCCGTGATAGAAAAGAAAGCAATGCTCCAATTCGGGAGATTCTCGGACAATATGGCCACCTTGTCAGTAGCTCCTATACCGAAATTGGACAGAACCCGCGAAAGATTGTCCGCTTTCTCCTTGAACTGCAAATAAGAATTGCTTTCGTCCCCTCCGACAAATTCACACGCAATGCGTTTCTGAAAATGCGTTGTCGAATAATCATACACTTCAGCAAGCGTATTGAACAATGGCTTCATTTTATATTTTCAGGTATTTAGTACGCGTTTCCACTAAGAGATTTATAGGCAGACAGCCCCTCTCCAAGAATATTTATCGCCTTTTTCAATTCCGGAACTTCCAGAACATAAGCGATTCTGACTTGATTCCGCCCCGCGCCGGGAGTCTTATAGAATGAGCCGGCCGGAGTCACCATAGTAGTCTGAGAATCCACTCTGAAATCAGTAAGCATCCATTTGACGAAATCTTCCGCATCTTCTACAGGCAATTCCGCAATCGTATAAAACGCTCCATAAGGCATGGATGCCCGAACGCCCGGAATCTCATTCAGCATACCCACCGCACAATCACGGCGACGTATATATTCCTGTTTGACCTCATCAAAATAACTCTGTGGAGTATCCAGGGCACCTATAGCGGAGTACTGGCCGAAAACCGGAGGACACAGTCTCGACTGGGCAAATTTCAAAGCCGCAGCCATCACATCCTTGTTGTGCGAAACGATGCACCCGATGCGAGCTCCGCACAGGTTATATCTTTTTGATACTGAATCCACCAGAATTACATTCTGCTCGCATCCCGGAATATTCATTGCAGAGAAATGAGGCTCATCAGTGTAGCAGAACTCACGATAAACCTCATCACTAATGAGAAACAGGTCATGCCTCTTACAGAAATCTCCTATTGTAAGCATCTCCTCCCTTGTAAAAAGCTTTCCGGATGGATTGCAAGGATTACTGATGAGCACAGCCTTGGTCCTGTCCGTAACGAGCTTCTCAAATTCGGAAATATCCGGAATCCGGAAGTCATCGTCTATTGAGGTCGGAACAGCCTTCAAGGTGATTCCATTAAGAAATGCAAAAGTCTGATAATTCGTATAATAAGGCTCGATAACTATTATCTCATCACCTCTGTCGGCAGCAATTTGCATCGCACTGGCGAAAGCCTCGCTGCCTGCCACTTCCACAAGAAGTTCGGAAACTTCAATATCAATTCCTATCTTCTTGTAATACTTTTCCACCAAACCTTTGCGCAACTCCATCAAACCGGCAGAATTTGTATATGAAAGATGATGCATATTCTGACATCTTCTTATGACCTCATCAATGGCGCACTGCGGAGACTTGATGTCCGGAGCACCTACATTGAGATGATATACCTTCACACCCTGCTCTTTGGCAGCATCCGCAAACGGTACCAATTTACGGATAGCAGATGCAGGCATTAACCTGGTTTTGTTTGAAATTTGGAGCGACATAACACTATAACTACTTTGGAACGCAAAGGTATTCAAATTTATGGAATATGCCAAAACTCTCCTGTCGAGACAGTTTCCAATACATCTTCCTTGGACATGGCTTGAGGATTGGTGCCCCGGACTCCCTGAGGGACAGGCATTCCAAGACTGCCAAAAAGCTTTGTCCAATAGGCCGGCATCTGTCCGTCAGAGTCAAGGAAGTTCATCGGAGACTCTCCGAAAATATGGGTTCCGTCTTTACACAGATAACTGTCCCTTACAAGTTCGCTGCAGTACTTGGCGCCATTGTCGGGAAGGAAAGCCACATCGTATGGCTCTCCAATGAACTGCTTGGCATTCTCCACATACCTCGCCGCATCTCTACTGCTGCACCCTTTAAGTCTTTTGACTTCAAACTGCGGATAAGATCCGTCTTTCAGGGTAAAATCCCTGAGAAAAGTATCCAACGGATGTCTATCCACATTGTGCTTTATGGTCGCATCTATAATCCAGATGGAATCGTTCTGCACTTCGAGGATAGCCACATGAATAATATTCAGTTCATTATCTCCGGCAGTGGCCGCCCCTATTGCCTCCGACATGGAGTCGGACCCCTCGCCATAATCCACGGGAATGCCGACAAACACCAAATCTCCTGTTTTCACCTCCCGTGCTTTTTCAACACCCGCACCGCATGATGTCAACGCCAAAAGCATTACAACAGAGAGCAGTCCTGCAATCATCCTATTCATTTTCATTGCGCTTCAAGATACAAAACTCTGCTCGCCCAACTGCTGCCGAATTCCGGATTCTTTGCACTATGGGAGTTAGGCAAGACAAGACCGTTCTCCATCAAATATTTTCCGGAGAACACCTTTCCTTCACATGACAGCGGGAATCTGTCTATAGGGTGAAGTTCTGTCACCTTGTACATGCTCTCAGGCTCCAGTCCTTCCATTTTTACGACAGGAAGATGCTCGTCGCAGAATCCGAGTGGCTTCCACCAGTAGAATACCGCTTTCTGCTTATCATCCGAGCAATACATCAGAGATGCGATGCCGTTATCATCATACGGACTGTCAAGTCTGTACAAATCACCGAACTGAACTATAGGACGAATCTTTTTGTAATCACTTATTGCCTGTCTGCAAAGTTCCTTTTCCGCCTCGGTCATATTCATAGGCTGTATCTCCATTCCAAGACGGCCGCTCATGGCAACGTCAATCCGGAATTTCATAGGAACATTCCTTCCCGTCTGATGGTTAGGCGCGGCGCTGATATGAGATGCCATGGCAATAGACGGATAGAAATACGAAGTACCCCATTGGAGATACAGACGCTGCAGGGCATCCGTATCATCGCTCACCCAGAATTCATCAAACCACGGCATAATGCCATAATTTGCTCTTCCTCCGCCGCTCGCACATGCCTGTATGGTAAGGTCAGGATACTTCGCTCTTACACGGTCCAGTACCTTGGCAAGACCACGATGATATTCGATATAAAGATGATTCTGATTCTTCAGGTATTGTGATCCGTGAGCGGAAATATCCATGTTTGCATCCCATTTGATATATGCGATGTCCGGATTCTCCGTCATAATATTGTCAACTACTCCGAAGACAAAATCCTGAACTGCCGGATTGGAAAGGTCAAGGAGCAACTGGGTACCGCCTCTTCCCGTCACAAGATCCCTGTTCTGAGCTTTCACCACCCAGTCAGGATGCTTTTCATAAAGCTCACTCTTGGTATTGGTCATCTCCGGCTCAATCCAAATGCCGAAACGTATTCCGTGCTTTTCGGCCGTTTCCACAAGCCAGCCGATGCCATGAGGCAGTTTTTGCCGATCCACAACCCAATCTCCAAGAGAAGAGTTGTCCGTAACCCTGCGATACTTGTCACCAAACCATCCGTCGTCCATCACAAACAGCTCACCGCCCATAGATGCAATGTCTCCCATCATTTGGTCCATCCCCTTTTCGTTGATGTCCATATAGACTCCTTCCCAGCTGTTGAGAAGTATCCGGCGCTCAACATTACCGTGAGCGATCTTCCAATTGCGGCCCCACTTATGGAAGTTGCGACTGGCTCCGCCGATTCCGGAATCGGAAAAAGTAAACGCCAATTCCGGAGTTGCAAAGCTCTCCTTCGCAGCGAGAGTATATTCCGAATTGTCCGGGCATATACCGGCAAAGAATCTATGATAATCGCTGTCCACAGTATTGAAACGCAGCTCATAGTTTCCGCTATAGCACAGGGCTGCCCCAATGACTCTTCCGGCATTTTCAGATGGCTTGCCATCCAAAGAAATCATTACCTCGGAATGGAAGGAATGCGAATTGCGCACTCCGTCCTTATTCTTGATAACTTTCATGCCTCTGTTAAGCGGCTCAGAGGCCACTCTGCCCTCATTGCCCCAAGAACCATAAAGATATGATATCCAGGCATCTGAATACCTGAAAGGAAGTGTTCCGGAATCAAACCGCGTCAAAGTCATCGGCTTCTTCCCTTCATTTGTCAGTTCAGTCCAGGTGCTTATCATATCCTCACTACGATATGTCTTGTAAAAAGCTTTGACCGTGAAAGGGTAAAAAGTGTCCCGACTGGTAATCTCCAACACTTCACCATCTTCCCATGAAGAGCGGCTCACCCCTGTCACCTTAAGATCAAGAGTGACGTTCCCATCCGGAAAGACTACACTCAGCGCCTCCTCTTCCTTACCTATAAGTCCATGTGCCGGATAGGCCCTCTGAGGACGGACCCCTGCAAAACGAAGGTTCTCAACATCAGTATCGGAAAGCCGTGCTCCGTAATAAACTATTTGCAGGCCCTTTCCTACTTCAGCATCAAGGACAATGGTCGTATTCTCCGTATGAAGAACGTCTCTGGAATAAGCAAACTGTCCGGATACAGCTACCGACAGTAAAAGGAGCAGAATTTTTTTCATATTCTCGTGTTATCAAAACCTCTCAAAGATAATCAATAAAACCGAGAATTGTACACTATATATGCTCCGGCAGTTCCCTTAGTCCTTCAGTATCATAAATCCCCCAAAAACGATAAGTAGCAGTCTCGCCTATTTCATATCTGTCAAGATTCTTTCCGACATCCGGAGCAGATCGGTTCACAAGAAAAGCAAAAGAACAGAACAGACCAGGTAACAGGACTTCCGTACGTCTGCCTTGGATTTCAGACCAGTCAAGCCCGGTGAATCCCGGACTTTTCTCCTCGGCTCCTCCCGGCCACGGATCTATCTCCTCAGGAATAATACAATATGCGTTATCCCAAGCATATATCTTATCCGTATTGCATGAATACCAATTCACCACATAGCGGAAAGAAGCATTTTCCGGTACCAGTTCCAATAATTCAAGGCTCGTTGTCTCCGAGTCTTTTGTAATCTCCTGCATGTTTTCATCAAAGAATCTGACTCCGTTCACATCAGCATAACCGAACATCTTCCGCCCAAGGTCGTATTTGTGACAGTTCTTCTGATCAGCATACAACATATAAGGATACCTCTGCGTATCATCTTTCTCTATATAATAATCCTGCCCGCCATATTTCAGGTGAATGGCCTTCAGGGGAACAACGTCTTTCGCATAAACTCTGAAAGAGACTCTGCGGGTCCCGGCCTCAGCTGAAATCACAACCCCATCCGGCGCATCACCTTTTCTTCTAAGAGCACAAGTCCTGTCATCAATCTTTTCAACCCTTATGATATCAGGAGCGGATGACGAGAAATTCACACCGTCAAATGCCGGATTGTCACTAAAAGCCGCAACTTCACAACTGTTCCAGTCGGTCACCCACAATTCACAAAGAGTCTGCTCTTCACACCGAACCCCTTCATCACCGACTTCCCATACAAACACATGTGACTGCCGCGTCTCCTTAATAGCGAGGGAAAACTCCACATCGGCGTGCGGCTCCGGCCTTGGATTCAAACTTTTAGAGCAGGAACACAGCACCGCCGATATGGCAACCGCACAGACAACAATCAATCTTTTCATACTTCGCAGAATATTATTTTGAGAGCCATTCAAAATACGGTATCCAACCTCTTGACTCCATATTCAAATCCGACAGAAGATGAAATACATAGTATCCCCGCTCCCTGTCTCCATCATAATACCGTAAATTTCCAAATCCGGTATAATCAAAAACGTCCAACGACACTTGACTGTCTGCCGGCCCGTTTTTAGTGTTATAGAACTTCATCTTCAGCACATTCGGTCCCATAGTTCTCGCCAGCAAAGCTATCTTCTCGTTGATACCGCCATCGGACATAAGACATGAAGAATAATAGTTCTGAAGCTCGAAAATCGCTTCCTGTGTACTGTTTACCGGCTCTATCTTATACTGCCGTATCGACAGAGAGGTTGAGACGGAATAATGGTATGCATACGATTTCGCCCACCCTGTGCCACTGGTCGAACGAATCGTATAGTTATATGGAACTCCGGTAAACTTATTTTCAAGATGAAGCATTCCGTCCACGGACGCATCCGAAGAATACATCTCGACAGATTTTGACAACTCCGAATTATACCCGGCATCGCCAAAACTCGTACGAGATATGTCGGACATGATTCTTGGCACTATTCCGAGATATCCTCCGGATATACCATCAAAATACGATGCCACATGATCATAATCAACACCGACTACAAAATGAACAAAAACGTCAGTCTCCCCTATTTTCACATATTTACTTTCCTTGGAGTGGCGGTTTGTCACATACGCACGGATTTCATGCGGCCCGGCGGAGTGTTTATTTGAGCCATTATCGACAAACTTCATATTCACAAAGCTGAACTCTCCGATAATTCCCGGCAACCCGGGCTTCTTCTCTGATGAGACAATCAGACTTTCACTGGCTTCACCGCCGGAATACGAAGAAGACCTTGTCGGAACGGCACATAATTTCATCATAGAAGCATCCTGCACATTGAATCCAATGCTGCCTTCTGCTCCGTTACCATTGGCTGAGGACTCTACCAGACTACGAAACGGTTCATCAAGGTATTCTGATTTCCACAGAGTGTAGTCATCATATCTCTTAGCAAAATCAACTTTTGTACCGGATATCATAAAGGGGCGCAAATAGATATTCAGATACTTGTTCACCCTGAAAAAGCCCTTTCCGTAATATTGTGACACGGTAGGCATCAGCATTATCCGGCAATTCCTAAGTCTCACATTTTCACTCTCATAAGTATCGAAATAATCCCCTATACGTCTTCGGAATATATCAAACTCCGGAAAACCCGTCCCTGTCTGACGCTTTGTAATCCCTATATATGAATCCTCGCTGCCGGAATATATAGTCTCCCCGTCAATTTCAAGATTGGAAACATTGTCATCGGCTATCAGTTTCGGAGAATATACATGAGAAAAAGTCACTGCATCAAATTCCGAATATTCAAGTTTTCGCGAACTGCCGGGAGCATACAATTCTATTGAAAGAGGGAGCAGCCACGGAGCTCCCGTGATGTCAAGATACATAGCGTTCTTATCCGACCACCCTATAGGGACCTGACTCTCTGGCAAATCGGACACAAGCCCCTTTATTCTTATGTCAGGCATGGCGTTTTTAACCGGAGACTTGACCGGATATCCGTCATTAAACGAGTCCTCCGGGGTAAAAGTAAAGACATAATCGGCATTATTGCAGTAATAATAATTGAATATGTCGAATTTCCCATTGGTAAGCCGGGGCGAAGAAGCAGGATCTCCGGTCACAAGGTTTCCAACCCCGGCGGTATTCTTATGCTTGAACATATGTGAATCACTGCACGTAACGCCCACTGTCCCAACAAATCCGCTTAGGGTTGCGGTCCTTTTCATCCCCGGATAGAAGCCGTCTGTCAAGGACTTGTCCCAACTGACCCCAATGTCATCATAAGTAGACAGCTCAAAACTGTATGTTTTCCCTTTGGGCTGAATTGTCACATGCAAGCTTATATTCCTGCCGGATTTGAATTTTGACACATCAGTCACTGTAAAGGACAATAGCCCGGAAGTCTCATCAAACAAAGGAGTTATTCCCAGATCCGAGAGTTCAGAAGAAACGACCCGTCCGTCCGATGAAAGAAAATTTGTAGATACCGGGCAATCCGACAAACTCACCGGCTTATACCCGTCATCCACAATTCCATCCGGGATTCTACGCACCCCTCCCGCCCCAGCCTCAACGTATAGATACATACGTCCGGGCCGGTTGCATCTTACCGCGACCATCTGCCCAAAAGGCAATGGCGAAGAAAAGCCGGAATCCGCACTTATCCCCACATTTCGCCAGTCCGTCAACTCAGGCGAGACTTTCCAATAAGGGTCAAATAGAGAATTCACATTGAACGACAGTGTAACATCATATCTCCGCCCTCGAACAACATCAAAATTGGTACAATTGTCTTCACCAAGATAAAACCTGTATATAACAGGACCTCCATAACCCCCGGCATCCGGGTTTACTTCTCCGCAAAACTCCACATAAGTCAGCAATCCCGTCCTTTCAATCCCCAAGACAGATTCAAGGTGTTCCCGAGTCTTCATGCTCTGCTTCGTATTACCGGGAAGCAATGTTCCCTGACAGTTTTCGGGGACATAGAAATCAAATGTAAGAGAAGTGCCATTTACCATAGACGGATCATAATCCCCTTCTACGACATCTTCCGCTTTCAATGCCAGACTTTCACGATCGGAAAAAGGCAGAACCCGGCAATTGGTTTGACGCAGGTACAAATGACCGTTCTTGAAGAATTCCGGATTCGCACCGCCGCCATCAAGATTTCCATGATCTATGGTAAGATGAATCTTTGCGAACAGTCTTACACACTGCACGGATATGGATGAATTGTCTTTATATTCCATTTCCCGGACAGATCCGGAAAACGGAATACCATAAGAGGCGACTTCGGACATTTTCTCAAACCGGTATTTTCCATTGACAGCACTTCCGTCCAAACGGTATTCCATACCAAGGAATTCTGATTCCTTCATTGGAAAATCAGCGCCAAGAGCCCGTCCAAAACCACAAATAGAACCATCGGACTTGGAAACGGCCCAAAGATTTCCTGACACATACACCCTTACTTTTCTTTTTGAGGGGAAAGACAAAACCGCTCCTGAGCCGCCACTTGAAGGAGCAAACGCAGATGCCGGTATCTCCTGTACCGAATCCAAAAGCCCGTTGTCCGCATAGTATATGAACACTTCCGCTCCGCTGAACTTATCTTCACTGCCTTCAAGAAGCGATGATTTGGAACTCAAAACGCCCTCACCGACAACATTAACACTGACGGCTACCCGTTCTCCTTTGAGCGTTTGTGCCGAATCAATGGCTCCATTCTTATTATCAGGAGTACAAGATGCCGCCAACAACGACATCATCACCCACATAACTCTCATTCTATTCTGTATCATCATTCCAAACTATCAAATAGTAATTTCAATTTTCGCCGAATTCCAATCCACAACCTCAACAAAGGCCTGCATCCTTGTAAAATCCACGACCACATTCATATCGTCCAAATCCGTTTTCTCCCAATCAAATCCCTTGGACTCCAGAGCCTTACCAACATCAACCACAGATACTGGGACATTGCTGTCCTGTGACGGATCCAATAACTCAAGGACAATTTCGTTTCTCAATTGACGAGGGATACGGACTTCATATCCCGATGCATTCTTGTGCTTTGCCACCACAGTATAGGCGCCCTCTACCGGAGACAATTCATACAGTTTCAATGCATTGCAATTAGCCTTTACGCAAATGTCATAAGTAAAATCCTCTCCGGGAAGCAGTCCCACAACAATGATATTCATCACGCTATACTGCTTGTGCGGGGACACCTCAGTATAATAGAGATCTCCTTCAGCAATCACTTTCTCCGCCCATGCAAAAAGAGGACTGCACTCGGTGCCTTTAGCCATAATCAAAGTATCGCCCTTCCATGAAAACGATTCGTATCCGAAAGCGGAAGCCAATCTGATAACACCTCTTTTACAGGCTACCTCAAATCCCCGCCCTTCATACTTCAACAAATCAATATGCGTCATAATGCCTGGAGAACCATCGGAAGCACCAACCAGCGAATTTTCATACTTGCCACCGGCTATCACTACATCGTAATTCATATTCACATACACGGGGCAGCATGTCCTGTCTTCCTTTATTGAACAGGAAGACAAGACAAACACACATAGCAGTATAACATCAAACAGTCTGTTTTTCATAGCATTCTGCAATATTGCCCGAATATTGACATGCCGTCACCGGATATGATGCGGCGGCATGTCATTCGATTCTATATAACTTCCGAGACATTTGCACCGGTAGTCCAGTCGACGACTTTCACAATGGCATCAAGATCAGTAAATTCAATCTTTTTCCATGGATTGTCCGGATCACCGCCCACATGCTTTATGACCAAAGAGACTTCGTATTTGTAATTGCTGTGCAGTCGTCCGAGCTGTACCGGATATATGCAAGGCTGTCCACCGACTATGGCTTCAACAACCATGGTCGTGACAGACGGAGCCCAGGTATTACCGGGGAGCGCGGTTGCATCATTGGGATAAGAGTATAGAACGCTCTGTTTGGAAAACTCAGCCTTATACTCAAGCGCCTGGTCAGCGGCAGCATAGACGTCAGACGTCAATAGCAACTCCTTTTGGGCGGAAGTCTTTCCCGTAGGCGAAATCCATTCGTTTTGGAGAATAGTCGTCGAAGATATGCTGCCAACAGCCGTCTGGTCCGAATCAGGAATTGTAAAGTTCTGTTTATTCGGTACGTTCAAAAGATATACTCCTGTGATTTTTACAGACCCTGCAGTCTGATAGGCAGGCACAATCATATCATTTTTTATGGATTTGAGACAAATGGCGGCACACACCCTGCGCACATCCACAGAGACCGTCTCGCTATCCGCCTTCAGTGTGACATCTTTCTTCCCTGCCATGATAAAACTGGAAGGCTCGTTATCAGTCAACGCCGAAGTCTTCAACTGCAGTTCATCTATTGTCTTGATCCTATTGATATCGGCACCGTCCACATAGTTTACCTTCGAATTGACTATCGCCCATACTTGACGTGCACCTCGTGTACAGTTGAGCTTTTCCGCCATTGTATATCCCCCGTCAGAAGACAATCCTCCACTGTGAGCGGCGGCATCAAGCTTGCCTGTCGAGGTATTGAATACAAATATCTGGACATCATTGATCTTGTTCTCGGCGGCTGATGTCTGCCCTACCACCTTTGTAAATCCATCACCGATGCAAACCATCAATTCGCAATCAGCGTCACCTTCGCCGCCCTGGTGGCGAAAAAAATCCGACTTTTGGCAGGAAGCCAAAGACGCCATTACACAAACGGCCGTCAAAGTAAAAATAAAGTTCTTCATTTTCAATAAATTATAGTTCATAATCAAGTGCATATTTTCTTATAAGCCTGGATACCTCCGGATCAAGATTTCCCCGGCTTATGTAAGCGCGGTCTTTCCGGCACGAACGGATATAGCATTCTACGGCTTTTCTGTCATCTCCAAGCCTCGAATATACAATAGCGGAAAGGTAATCAACACGTGCGTCGGGCTCAAGGCGGCAGAGTATGTCGAGTGCCGAATGGTTTCTCTCCATCGCAATCATCGCAACAACCGCATTCAGGTCCTCGTATGGAGAAAGAAGAGCAAGCGCCCTTTCATAATCCCGACCCATCAGTGCCGATACGCCGTTCGCATATACGGTATCGACAATTTCCGTGCGGACAGTATCGGTAATCATCCCGTTCCGGTGCAGGCAGAATTTGAATTCAACCGTGCGTAATGACGGATACAACTGCTCGCGCACATATTTGTAATACGGCTTCCGCTTCATATTGAACTCTCTGACATCAACGTCCTTTATATCGGCCACAAGCGCATTGAAATCATCTTTATCCTTCTCGCTCATCAGACTGTCCGATGCCACGAGCCTCTCAAGTCCGCTCCAGTTCTCCCCTCCGCTTCTGCAAAGAAATCTTATCTTTCCTGCCTCAGACTCATGAGAGTCTTTGAAACGGCTTTCCTGAAAATCTTCTCCGACCTCCACAAACACTCCACCGGCAAGCCTTAAAGAGTCGTCAAGCTCTGAAAGATATCTTTCGAAATACAAGGATGCATTCCTCGCCCGTATGGAACAGAGGGAATTGTTCTGAGTCAAGGCACCTTCCGGAGAAGCGTTGGCCGACACAACAATTGAATCTATTTCAAACCTTCTGTCAGTAACCAGGTCCCTTAGTATCGACTTGATTTTTTCCAATTCCAAAGCATTGTCAGAAAGGTCTTCATCAATCTCTCCGCTTCCGGACCGGAACGCCAGAAGGCCACTTCGCACCACATCCAGATTTCGTGTTATCACTTCTGTCTTGTAACGGACCTCGTCACTGACAAGCGTACTGAGAGAACTGATATAAAAGGTTAGTTTGTCGGATTCGGGAATGTCATATATCTTGGATTCAGAATCAGATATACTCCCTTTAAGCGACAAATCGACCTTCTTCAGACCGGGAGGTACATTTATCGTCTGCACATAATCAAAAACGAGATTTCCTTCCTTGTTTATCACCGTATCAATCCTCACCCCTTCAGAGAGGATCGGCGTTTTCACGTACCTGTGCCACATCTCATCCTGCCGCGAAGACAACCTCTTATTGCGTCTTACAAGATAGGCTCTCTTATAGTGCTCCACAACGTCGTGGACAGATACTCCAAACGCACTTTCAAACTGCTCATCGGACACGAAAGAACTATCTGTCTTGAACGAAGCGACTTCAGGAAAATTTCTCTCGATAAAGATTTCCAAACTTCGCCCATCCACAAGTTTCAATGAATCTGTCACAATCCGGTCCAAGAACTTACGATATTGCTGATACCCTTTCAATTGACTGCGTCGAAAGTCCCTTCCGGTCACTATCACATCATCCATATCAATACTGTCTTCCTGCATCCTCAGCGAAGGAGAGAGCACCAGTTGCCACCTGGTATCCTGCAGCTCTGCAGGCACCGTAATCTGAAACCTGATATCCACCTTTCCGAAGCGCTCCGCCACATTTCTGAAACGCGCAGTCACCACAGCGGCCACAAGACTCTCATTGGCAACCATCTCTCCGGTACTTTCGTCTTTTATGGCATTCATTATATACACATCCTTACCTTCAGGATCTTTTACAACAAGAGTATCGACATCCGGTACGGACAAAGGCGACAGGCGTTCATCTTCAGAAGACATGTCATTTTCAGGCAAGCTCAACACGGTATTCATCTGGGTCCGCTTCAGGTAAGCCAGTTTACGACCCGCAGTACAACCTGGAAGCATCAACAACAGCACAAACAACAGAAGGAAAATCCTGTCATCACATTTCATACGACATAGGTTCGGGATCATCTATCACCATAAGACGATTGGCCACAATGTCGGCAAACATTCTCTCGCTACCGTCATCACCCGATATTTTCTGATAGCGAAGACGTCCTTGCACATATACTTTATCCCCTTTTTTAAGTTTTTCAAGGTCCTTGACATACTTTCCTTCCCGTGCCACTATACTGTGCCAGCTCGTCTCAATGACCGCCTTTCCGGTCTTGTCTTTATAAGCATAGTTGGTCGCTACAGTAATTCTGGCCATCACGGTCTCGGAAAAAGTCTGAAGCTTAAGGCTTCCTATCACGCCCCTGATTTCAATTCGGTTAAGCTGTTCCATAAAGTTTTGTTTTAACAAATGAATAACATTGAACAAACGCGTTTAAGTTCTTGCGGCAAAGTAAAGCAAAAAATCAAGAATCGCAGAAAAGAAAAAGAAATTTCTATTATTTGTATCACACAAGATTCATCCACGAATAAAAAACAGAAAATAAACAGCATTCTTTTTTACAAACCCTTGTAAGTTCCGAAACCGGATCCAATCTTTGCATCACAACCCAAAACCACAATAAGATGAAAGTAACGGAACAAGTCAAGTATTATTGTCAAGAATGTGGAAAAGAACTTATTGGCCGCAAAGACAAGAAATTCTGCAGTATTTCCTGCAAGAACAAATACAATAACCGCAGAAACCAGACCATCCGTAAGTACAGGGAAGATACGATAAACAGGCTCTCAAGAAACTATGAAATTCTTGAAAGCCTGCTTATGGAAAAACAGCCGTATATCGGACTGGAGGAACTAAGCGACCTCGGGTTTGACTATGACTGTTTTACAAGTCGTCAAAAAAGCCGAACCGGGCATGACAACAGGAGTTGTTTCGATATCAGCTATGACATCAGCACTCGAAAGATATTCAATATCAAAAGAAAGGACCTTACCAAACTTTGATAACGCCGATCTGTTCACCCCAGCATCCATCCGTAATGATAGGGACACTCTTGCCATCAAGGTCCTTTACATAAATGAAATCATCTACGAAAGTGTGGGAGTGACCACCTATCACCAAGTCCACGTAACGGGTTTGCAGAATCACATTCTGATCCTCAGAATACCCAAGATGAGACAACAGGATAATCATATCACATTTCTCCTGAGAGTGAAGGATTTCAGAATACTTATTAATAGTCTCCACATTGTCAAGCTGTGGTATTCTGGAAGACACCGTAGCGCTCACATTGGTCGAGAGATCGGACTCCATACCGATAATTCCGATCTTGAATCCTCCCCGCTCGATTATCGTATATGGCTTGACAATCTCGGAAATGCTGAATTGAGACAAATCTATATTTGCAGACACCATCTTGGTCATATCAAGCATCGAAAGCCTCTGCTCAAGCGCTTCTATTCCGTTATCAAATTCATGGTTGCCAAGAGTGACGCAGTCATATTTCATATCATTGAGAATCTTCGGCTCCAACTGGCCTCCAAGCTCGGAAAAATAGGATGTGCCCTGACTGAAATCTCCGGCATCAAGAAGAAGAACCTTCTCTTCTCCATAAACAGTCCTGATGGAATCGATAAATGCCGCCCTTTCTATAACCCCGCACTTACCTGAGCGTAACGGCTCAAAGTGACTGTGAGTATCATTGGTATGAAGAATGACCAGTCGCGGAGTTCGCTGGCATGACACTGCTACAAGGCAGATAACCGCAGCAACGCACATTAAAACTTTTCTATTCATAATCCTCCCCTCCCTTAATTACAAGTCTGTCGTCGGTAAAATATTCTACTTCTTTGCCTTCTTTTGCAAAACTCTCAATATAAGGCAAAATAGAATCCACAATAAGATGCTTTGTGATTATCAGCTCCTTGGCATTCTTTCCGACATTAAGTTTATCTCCGCCGTCAAGCAAGAAATCAATGGTAGCCACGCCATATATCTTGTTGGGATCAATCGGTTTACCTCCCACAAGAAGAGTATCTATATCATGCCCGTCAAGCACCATCTTTGCTCCGGCAAACGGCTGCACGGAACGCCCGGCCATAGATTCAAACAAAGCCTGCAAATCACTTCCCTTCAATGCCACATAGCACAGATAGTTCCTGAAAGGAAGCATTGAAACAATATCATCCAAAATAATGTCCCCTGCCGTAAGATCAACTCGTATTCCGCCGGAGTTCATTATGGACACATCCACCTTCCTGCCGGTAAATCTCGCCACGTCAACCATCATCCTATCAGCTATCAGATTGGATATTTCACAGTTGGGACCGCGACGAATCATATCCTTCGAGCAGTGTCCTATCACCTTTTTCAACTCAGCCATCTGCGGCTGGACTGCAATCATATCTGCGGCCACAGCATAAGTAGCCGAACCTTTTTCGAACTCGCGCCCGTTGGGAGCCATGTACTTATCTCCTTCTATAACCCCAATGGACGAAGGAACGTTATCTGCGGTCGAAGCAGTTACACCGGTCCTGTGTCCGTCTATATCAAACTTCTCCCACGTGAATTTCGCCCCGTTGCTACATGAGCACAGCACCAGTGCGCCAAAGAGCAGAAAGCTTATTTTTGTTTTATCCATTTCCATAGATCTTTCCATGTTGTTTTTTTGCCAAACATTAATATTCCCACCTTGTAAATCTTGGCTGACAGCCACGCACAAGCAACAAAGGTGCAGGCCAGCAGCACAATTGAAAGGACCAGTTCCCATGTAGGGACGCCAAACGGCAGTCGCGCCAACATCACTATAGGCGATGTGAACGGAATCATGGATCCCCAAAATACAAGTGCGCTGTCAGGAGCCTTGAAGGCATACAAGGCAATGAAAAATCCTATCAGCAGAGGAATCGTGACAGGCATCTGGAGTTGCGATGAATCCCCCTCATTCTCCACTGCAGAACCGATAGCGGCAAACATCGACGCATACAGCATATAGCCAAAGATAAAGAAAAGCAGGAAAGATATGAGAATTTCACCGACATGCATATTGGACAGGGTATCCAGCACTACGGAAAACTCCGACGGCTCCATCATTGCAGACATCTGTTCCGCATCCATTCCGCTCATATTCATCATCTCCGTAGTGTCCATCCCGGAAAGAAGTTCCGGACCGGCCACAACACTTACCACACCTATTATACCGACAGTAAGAACAATCCAGAGAAGGAACTGGGTCAGAGCGACAAGAGCAATGCCTATAATCTTGCCGAACATCAATTCCGTAGCCTTGACACTGCTGATAAGCACTTCCACTACCCGGCTCGACTTTTCTTCAATGACAGAAGACATGACCATAGCGCCGAACATCATTATAAACATATAGATAATGATTCCCAGCACCATTGACACCAGCATATAGACTCCGGCCTCGGATACCTGCTCCTCTCCGTTATCGCCAAGCGTATAGGATCTCAGTTTCACATCCGCCTTGACATCCGTCATAATCTTATCAAGACCCGGTATGTCATAGGAGGCTATCCTGTACTCCTCTACAGACTTGTCAAGCCTATCATTAATGTTTGACGTCAGGTCCATTCCCAATGGCTTCAGAGAATATATTTCAGCGCTTACGCTCTTGGTGGCAGGATCCACCGCAGATACGAAAAGAACCGCATCATAGCCGTATGAAGCCAGATTCAATTTCAAGGAATCAGCATTGACATCGACAATCTCCGTGTATGTAACAGCCTCACTGTCCTTAAGATTCGAAAAGACAATGCCGGAGTTATCCACTACCGCCACATTTTTCCCTTCTTCCTTTGCGCCAATCATAATCAGACTCGGCAATACACACAGGGCGGCAAACAGGATAGGAGAAAGAAAAGTTATAAGAAGAAAGCTTTTTTTCTTCACCCTTGTCGCATACTCGCGACCTATAACAATACCTACTGTACGAAAATTCATTTTCAGTCCTCCTTTCCGGTTACGAGCTTAATGAAGATATCATTCATCCTCGGCATCAGCTCTTTATAAGAATTAATCTGCACTCCTCGGTCAATAAAAGACTTGAGGGTGGATGCTCCGTCCGTCTCACGCGGCAGAATCTCAACATGTCTGCCATCCGCATCAGTATATACGAGTTCCACATTGTCGTTGCCATACTTGCGGCGAATCTCCTCCACACCTCCGGTAATCACAAGATGAGACTTGTTGATAAGAGCAATATTATCACACAATTCCTCCACCGACTCCATATTATGCGTCGATAAGATAATGGTGGCACCTTCGTCCTTAAGACGGAGAATTTCCTTCCGTATGAGCTCAGCATTGACAGGATCAAAACCGGAGAACGGTTCATCAAGAATCATGAGCGACGGCTTATGGACTACCGTAGTGATAAACTGAAGTTTCTGGGCCATACCTTTGGAGAGTTCCTCCACCTTTTTGTCCCACCAATTCTCTATTCCGAAACGCACGAACCATTCCTTCAGCGCATTTTTTGCATCATAAGAGCTCATGCCCTTGAGGCGCGCAAGATACATCGCCTGCTCACCCACTTTCATTTTACGGTACAACCCGCGTTCCTCCGGCATATATCCTATTCTCTCCACATCCGACTGCCTTATCGGCGAGCCGTTGAAGAGCACCTCGCCGGAATTAGGAATGGTAATCCTGTTTATAATACGGATCAACGTGGTCTTTCCGGCTCCGTTCGGGCCGAGAAGACCGAATATTCCACCACTTGGAATACTCAGGTTGATATCCTCAATAGCAATCTTTTCGCCAAAAGATTTGCTGACATTTTTACATTGAATTATAGACATAACGTGCAAATATACACAAAAAAATCGCCTAACAGGCGATTTTTCTGCAGTTATGAAATATCCGTATTATTTAGCGGAAATAGCCACAACAGAGCATGGAGGAAGAGTAACTTCAAGACCTGCCTTGGTGAACTTATAATCCTTGAAGGCTGCAGGAGCCACAACCTCAGGCTTGTCAAAGTCATTATAATCTCTTACATCCTTTGATGTCAGCACTCTGGCTGAAAGAACTTTCGATACGGACTTGGCGTCATCGAAGCTTACAAGCACCTTCTTGGAATTCTTCAAATCGGTATTCACAAGAGAAATGTTCATGTTGCCGTCCTTGCGGGAAGCGGTGACATCCACCTCAGGAACGTCAATTGCACGATCGCATGAACGCTTTGAAGTAATGATATCAGAGGCAAGGTACTCAGCATCCTGATGCACATTGTACATCTCGAACACATGATAAGTAGGAGTAAGCACCATCTGAGTCTCATTGGTAAGTATCATAGCCTGAAGCACATTCACCACCTGTGCGATGTTGGCCATCTTAAGTCTTCTGGTGTATTTGTGGAAAATGTCAAAATTCAACGCGGCCACAATCGCATCACGCATTGTGTTCTGCTGATACAGGTGTCCTGGATTTGTGCCAGGCTCAACATTGTACCATGTTCCCCACTCGTCCAAAAGAAGATCCACAGTATTCTTCGGATCAATTTCGTCCATGATATCAATATGCTTCTTAAGCACACCTTCAATCTCGATGGATTTGGAAAGAATATTGTAGTAATCCTTATCCGTGAATTTGAGAGCAGAGCCCTTGTCCTGCCAGTTGATAACGGTATAATAGTGCAGCGAAACTCCGCTCATACCCTTGCCGGTGAGCTTGTTCATAAGCACTTCCGTCCAGTTGTAATCATAATCGGAAGCACCGCTGGCAATCTTGTAAAGACGGTTGCCGCTGAAGTTGCGAAGATATGTACCGTACCTTCTGAACAGATCTGAATAATACTCAGGCGTCATATTGCCGCCACATCCCCAAGCTTCATTGCCGATTCCGAAATATTTAACCTTCCAAGGCTCCTGTCGGCCGTTCGCCCTACGCAAATCCGCCATGGTGCTCTTTGCGTCGGATGTCATATATTCCACCCAGTCGGACATTTCCTCAACGCTTCCGCTACCAACGTTTCCACTGATATACGGCTCGATACCAAGCATTTCGCAAAGATTCAGAAACTCATGAGTTCCGAAGCTGTTGTCTTCAAGAGTACCGCCCCAGTTGTTGTTGGAAATATATGCTCTTCCTTCCTGAGGACCGATGCCGTCCATCCAATGATAATCATCGGCGAAACATCCGCCCGGCCAACGCATTACCGGCACCTTCAATGCCTTGAGGGCATCAAAAACGTCTTTTCTATAACCGTCTACATTTGGAACGCTGGAATCCTTTCCAACCCAGAGCCCGCCGTAAATGCATCGTCCAAGATGCTCGGAGAACTGTCCGTAGATTTCTGCCGGGATAGTTACGCCCGTACCGGCATCATGAATGCGGACGGTGGCATCCTGCGCATTGAGGAGAGAACCACCGAAAAGCAGGCACGCACCTGCAATGAGTGAATTTAATCTATGCATAATGTTAAAAAATGTGTCCGTCATTAAGTTTTAATGTCGCCAAACCTTACAAATTTACGAATTTTTTGAGTAATTTAGCAGCATTATGGCCAAATTCGCAGAAAATACAGATCAATTGTGCAACCGGGTAATCAGCGACGCCCAAAAAGGCGAGTTCAAGCCTCTTTACCTGCTCATGGGAGAGGAGAGTTACTATCCGGACAAGGTTTGTCAGGCCATTATACAGCACTGCATTTCTCCCGAAGACAAAGACTTCAATGAAAGCATCCTTTATGGCACCGAGGTTTCCGCAGAGCAGGTCATATCCTGTGCCAGACGCTACCCCATGATGTCAGACAGGCAGCTTGTCGTGCTGAAAGAAGCGCAACTCATGAAAGGAATCGAGAGCTTGTCCGTATATTGTGAGTCCCCTCTTGATTCTACGGTACTTGTAGTCCTTCTGCACGGCGCAAAACTCGACAAAAGGACAGCGCTCTACAAAGCATTCGCCAAAAACGGCATCGTGATCGAATCCCCTGTCATCAAAGACTATGAAGTGCCGGGGTGGACAATAAACCACTTCAAAAGCCTGGGTCTGGATATCACTCCCGATGCGGCCGCACTGCTCGGTGAATATGCAGGAACAGATCTGGTCAAAATAGCCTCGGAGGCGGACAAACTCGTCAAGAATCTGCCTGAAGGAGCCACTTCCATCAATGCCACAGACATCGAAAAGAATGTCGGCATCTCACGGCAATTCAGCATTTTCGAACTTACCAAAGAACTCAACTTCGGAAGAAACGGCAAAGCGCTCGAGATAGCCGGAAGGCTGAGCTCGGCAGCCAAGTTCTCCATGCCGGCAGCCATCGCCATGCTGTTTACAGATTTCCAGAGAATACTCAAATACAACCTTCTTCTGTCTTCCGGCAACGCCTCTCCGGAAAAGAAGGCAAAGGTTCTTGCCGGCGTGCACCCATATTTCTACAAGGAATATGACAGTGCCGTAAAGATTTATCCTCTGAGAAACTGTATCGAAGTCATATCTCTGCTATGTGACTATGACTATTTCAGCAAAGGAGGCAGCCCTGTAACGCAAGATGAGCTCTTTGTAGAGCTCATCTCGAAAATTCTCGGTTGCAAGGCCGGTTTTATTCCAACCCGATAACAAGCACACCGGCAGAGCAGGCGTCAACGTCCAGAGTGACAGAATTGCCGTTCTTTACAGGAGCACCTGTTTTCTTGGCCACAGCATTCTTGTTATCCATGCTGTTGGCGACAGTCAGGCTGCCCGGAGCGAAATACTCATAAGACAGATCCGCAATACCTTTCCAGTCACCGCTCAATTCAACGCGGTATGGCTTGTCAGAAGGATTCACAATCTTTACTATCACCGCTCCTGCATTCTCGGCACGGGTAACGCTCACACTCAAATCCTTGACCTCTCCCTTGAATCCAAGTCTGTCAGTGGAGAAATGATCATACCACATGTCAGTAACCTGGTAGTTCGGTGCCACGAACAGATCCTTATAATCAAAATTAATGAAGGCATTGTTCCAGTCCGGAGCATCAGTGCGACGTATAAACAGAGCCGCAGCACCCATGGCCACCACATCCGTATTTTCGCACATGTTCAGGAATTTGCCGGCGAAAAGACCGGTCCTCCAGTCAATCGAGTTGAGATTCCATTCTGAAATGAACAGCTTGATATTAGGATTAGGGCACTTTGCTATCATGTCAGCATACTGCAGATACTGCTTCTCGAGTCTGTCCGGACCTGTAGCATAACCTCCTGCCTGCTCATAATGATGCAGACTCAGGTAATCAAAGAATCTTCCGGATCTGTTCAAGAATCCTTCATCTTCACCACGGAATCCACCGCAAGCTATGATTTTGATAGTCGGATCGACCTTTCTCATCGCTACGGAGAAATCACGGACACACTTCTCGTATCTTTCGATACCCATCTCCCACATTTCATTGTCAATCTCCCAATACTTCACATTGTATGGCTCCGGATGTCCGTTTGCCGCACGCAGGCTTCCCCATTTGCCTGTAGCCGGTTCATTACAATAGGCAACCCAATCGCATGCATTCTGAATAAGAGACTCATACTCGGAAGCAGGACGCTCAAATCCCACGCTGACCACAATTACAGGCTCAGTGTTGATTTCCCGGCAGAAACGTATAAACTCGTCGGTACCGAAAGCATTCTGGTCATAATCCATCCACATCCAGTGATCCCATCTCTGACGCTTTTCCTGTGGGCCGATACCCCATTTCCAATCATACTGGGCAACATATCCGCCACCCGGCCAACGCAGACATGTCGGATGGAGATCCTTCACCGCATTGAAGATGTCCGGACGGAATCCACCGAGTTCCTTTCCCTTTTGAGTAGTGAGACTCACCTCATCCACCTGGACGGAACCGCCGCGCACCGCAATCACGAAATCCGCATCGCCCTGATAAGAGCCTGCGCCAAAAGAAAATTCATGCTTTGCCCAGTCACGGCCCTGTCGTCCAAGTTCGCTGCTTGCAATCCATTTTCCGTCATGCATCAGACCAACCTGAAGCACTCCGTCGCCCTTGGCATAGATATACCCTTCGAACATATCTCCGCTGCGAACCGCCTGCGGACCCTGGTAAACACCGGAAAAGTCAGCACTTGAGGTTATTTTCTGAGAATAGTTCATATTGACGGCATCGCCCTTGACAAGAGAAAAATCTCCGGCACCGAAGGCTGTCCATTGCGGAGCCACGGCAGGAGTCTTCACATCGTCCGGCATACCGCTGAAATACACGGTCCTTCCATTTGGAGACTTAACGGTAATGTTACGGTAACAAGCCTCCGTATAATTCTCCCAAAGCACTATATCATTGGACTTTACGTTATCCTGTGTCTTATATGAAAGGACTTTCTTTCCATCCCACTTCACGGTAATGTCCCGGCCGCGGCAGCTGATTTTCAATTTGTGCCAGGCCTCATTCTCTTCTATCTGTCCGGGCTTTGCCAAAACTGTCTTCAAAGGATCCAGCACCACAACGTTTCGAAGGTTGCCTCCAAATCCCGGAACCTGCTTTTCCTGCTTGACAGATATGGAAAAATTCGCTTCAGAAGCTTGCTTCTGTAATTTCTCCAACGCCTTGGCACGGTTGTTCGCATCAATCTGAGCCTGAGTCTGAGATAGTTCAAGACGCTTAGCTTCATATTTAGGATCCGTTATCCGCAACAGATACGGCTCTCCGGAAGCCTGATTCTTGATAGCGAAACGAAGGTCCATAAGACCGCCGCTCCACATTCTGCCCGGAAGCTTGTATGATCTCCACTTGACATCCATTTCAATGTCATAACTGTCAGTGTCCACGGATGTAAGACTTATCGGCTGTTCATACCTGGTCGGAGAATGAAGGATATCCTCATCATCGGCGAACCAGCCGTCAAAATACCCGTCACGAGGATGGATACCTGGGAAATGCTCAGTCTCGAAAGAACGCTCGAATATCAATTCCTGCCACACACCATTGTTGGCAGAAAAATAGATGTGCTCAAAAAGCTGACCATACAGAAGAGGGTCAATCTTTCCGGTAATTTGGGTGGAATTAATTTCAAGTTCCACCTTCTCCTGCTCCTGCGCTCCTGCGGACAATGGCAAGAGAATAAAAGGCAACAGTAATAAACGTGATGTGTGCATAAAAATAAATGTTACAAAAATAGGCCGTCGAAAAAGTGACGGCCCGACTGATTTTATTTATCGTATTTCTTTTCCTTGGTTCGCGTAAGTTTCTCTTTCATCGCATCCACACAGCCTGTGACAGCATTTTCGAAAGTATCCGCTACGCGTTCGATGATGAGTGTATCACCCGGAACGCCGATTTGGATTTTGGCTCTTTTGCCTTCCTTGATATCCTCAAGGGAAACCTCTGCCTCCTGCGCCACGCCATCGAAAAACTTGGAAAGACGCGCCACCTTCTTCTCGACGAAACCAACGAGCTTCTCGTCTGCGTCGAACTTAAGAGCTTTGATTTTAATCTCCATTTTTACCTCCGTTTTTAGCTCTTGGATGAGCATTAGAATAAACCTTTTTCAAGCGTTCTATTGAATTGTGCGTGTACACCTGCGTCGCAGCCAAAGAGGAATGTCCGAGCATTTCCTTTATGGAATTGAGATCCGCACCGTTATCAAGCAACTCGGTAGCGATTGTATGCCTGAGCACATGCGGGGACTTACGTCCGCCGACACAATTGATACTACCAAGTTCTTCACGTACAGCTCTCTCCACAAACATCGGATACAAGGCCCTTCCGTTTTTTGTCTGCAAAAGTGGTGAGTCATCCGACGTATCCGCACATTTCAAAGAATCTTGTGTGCGTAAATATAATAAAATTTCATTACATAATGATGGCAGAAGCGGAATTTCCCTCGTTTTATCTCCTTTTCCCACAACCCGCATCACACAACGCGAAAAATCCACGGAGTTCCTTCGCAGGGACATAAGTTCGGCACGTCGGATGCCGGTATTGTACAGAATACTGACAATCAGACGCCTGCGTTTGGCATCCAGGGAGCCGTATTCACACACTCCGGACGTGGACCGGAAATACTCCGTCATAGCGTCCTCCCTGAAAAATTCAGGAAGACGTTTTTCCACGGAAGGCTTTTTCACAAGATGAGCCGGATTGGAAGACAGGACGCCTTTTTTGACAAGAAACCGGCAGAATCCGCTCAGAACACTCAAGTGCAGACCGACCGTGCGCGGGCTGACTTTTTTCTCCTCCATCAGAAAGACTTCGTACGAACGGATAGTCTGCACGTTCAGACACGTCTCAAGTTCATTGTCATCCCCACAACCGGAGAAAGACAGAAACTCATCAAGGATATCCGAATAGATTTTACAAGTCCTTGGCGAATAACGTCTTACTGCTCCAAGATAATTTATGTAGTCAGACTTCATGTAATCCAAGCTGTGGCGCACATTTTCTCATATATGCATCCGCCTCCTCGAAATTGTTTCCTATGACACCATCGAGGATAGCCTCTTTCACCATATCTTTCAGAAGACCTATCTCGCGGCAAGGCTCAATCCCATACACACGCATGACATATTCCCCGTCAATAGGATTCTTGAAATTGCGTATCGCATCCTTTTCCTCCACTTCCACAAGTTTCTGGCGCACAAGCTGGAAATTTGATTTGATGCGGGCTACCCGGGCCTCATTCTTGGAGGTAATATCAGCATTGCAGAGCAGCATCAGGTCATCAATATCATCCCCTGCATCAAACAGCAGACGTCTGACAGCCGAATCCGTGACGCCATCATCCACAAGGGCTATCGGCCTCAGATGAAGACGCACCAACTTGCTGACATACTTCATCTCGTCAAGCGAAAGATGGTATCTGTTGAATACTTTCGGAACCATTCGGGCTCCTATTACATCATGTCCATGGAAAGTCCACCCGGTGCCGGCTTCAAAACGCTTGCTTGCAGGCTTGCCTATGTCGTGAAGAAGCGCAGCCCATCTCAGCCAAAGCAGATGGTCCCGTCCTTCCTGCGGTGCGACATCTGATTTACGGATATTGTCCACTACGGAAAGAGTATGCTCGAAATTGTCCTTATGCCCACGGCCGTCCACCGTTTCCACACCTTTGAGAGCCTCAAGTTCCGGAAGTATGAAATGCATAAGTCCCGCCTCGTCCATAAGCCGGAAGGCAATTGACGGATGCTCACATACAAGCATCTTGCACAGCTCGTCCGCAATCCTCTCCTTCGAGAGAATATTGAGCCTTTCAGCCATCCGCCTCATCGAATCCATTGATTCAGGAACAATCCTGAACTGCCTTTCCGCAGTAGAGAGTTTGGCTGCAAAACGAATGGCACGAAGCATTCGCAGAGGATCGTCAGAATAGGTCGTATCAGGCTCAAGAGGCGTACGTATAACCCCCTGCGACAAATCCCGGATACCTCCGAAAGGATCCACCAATGCACCAAAATCCTCTTTCTGCAAAGAAAAAGCCATGGCATTGATGGTAAAATCCCGTCTCAGCTGATCGTCTTCAAGTGTTCCGTTCTCCACTATAGGCTTACGTGAATCCCGTCTGTAAGACTCTTTTCTGGCACCCACGAACTCAATCTCATCACCATTATAGTGCATCATCGCAGTGCCGAAATTCTTGAAATACGAAACATACTTCCCGGTCGCCTCTCCGACTGCACGCGCAAAATCGATACCGCTTCCTTCCACCACGATATCTATATCATTGCACTCCCTACCAAGGAAGCAGTCCCGCACATAGCCACCTATGACATATGCCCTTACCTTCTTCCTTGCAGCCACTTCGCCTATTATCCGGAAGATTTTCCTGTCCAGAAACTGTGACATTATTGCTGACATATCATTTCCTCATATAACGGTATATGGTCACACAATGTGAAAACACCGTCCTTCAAAGTGTAAATATAGGTCATTTTTCCGTTTGTAAGTATCAGATACTTCACTTTGAGCACAGAATTGTACTGCATGGCCTGTGTGGCCACTTCTTCAGTAATACTTACATCAGGCCGTTTGCACTCCACTACAGCCACAGGGGCGCCGCTCCTGTCATAGATTATTATGTCAGCCCTGTATCGCTTCCCTCCGAAAAGAAATCCCACCTCGCTGTTCATCATTGTCACAGGTACACCGAAAGACTGACGGAGCTGTAAGATAAACCACTGCCGCACCCGTTCTTCAGGTGTGGCAGTGACATTCTTTCTACGAAGCGGATCCCAGATCTGCTCCATATCTATTTTTTGTATTCAACCGCAGCCTTCTCTACACCAAAACAACTCTTGTAGTTTTCGATGTAGCGATTGAAGCCTTCTACGGCAGTCACGGAAGGAGCGATTTCAACGCCTCCGTCACCTACAAAGACATATTTGTCAAGATAGTCTTCAAGGCTGAGTTTCTCCGTGTTGTCCACCATATACTTGGCAAGCAGGGCGATTCCCCACGCTCCACCTTCTCCGGCAGTCTCCATCACGGATATAGATGAATTCAATGCGGCCGCAAGAGCGCGCTGACCTACACCTGGCGTCTTGAAAAGACCGCCATGAGCGGTAATCCTGTCAACCTGTACCTTCTCTTCCTTGAAAAGAATATCATTGCCGATTTTAAGCACACCCACAGAAGCGAAAAGCTGGGCCCTGAAGAAATTGGCAAGATTGAACTTATCTGAAGCCGAACGCACAAACAGAGGGCGTCCCTCGGCAAATCCGGTCACAGGCTCGCCTGACACGTAGTTGTATGCCACAAGGCCACCGCAGTCAGGATCTCCTTCCAAAGCGTGATTGTAGAGCTTGCTGAACACCTCATTCATATCCACAGGAACACCAAGCAGCTCCTGATACTCCCGGAAAAGGCCTACCCAGGCATTGAGTTCCGACGTACAGTTGTTGCAATGGACCATGGCCACCGGGCTGCCGTCAGGCGTAGTAACCATATCAATCATCTCATACGGCCTGGAAAGTTCTTTCTCAAGCACGATCATGGAAAACGACGATGTTCCGGCAGAAACGTTACCAGTACGCTGACGAACGGCATTCGTCGCCACCATTCCGGTACCGGCATCTCCCTCAGGAGGGCAAACTGCCACGCCAGGCTTGAGATGTCCCGAAGGATCCAGCTTCAATGCTCCCTCATCAGTAAGATGTCCGGCATCTTCACCTGCGAGCAATGCTGCCGGCAGGATGTCACGAAGCTTCCACGGGAATCCGTAAGGCGCAACCAAAGCGTCAAACTTATCCACCATTTCCGATGAATAGTCCTTGGTCCGGGAATCCACCGGAATCATTCCGGAAGCATCGCCTATGCCGAGAACACGCTTGCCTGTAAGCTGCCAGTGAATATATCCGGCGAGAGTGGTCAGGAAATCAATCTTTCCGACATGCTCCTCACCGTCAAGTATCGCCTGATAAAGATGCGAAATACTCCACCTCAGCGGGATATTGAACTTAAACAGGGAAGACAGCTCCGCTGCCGCCTTTCCGGTGTTGGTGTTCCTCCATGTACGGAAAGGCACCAAAATGTTCTGCTCTTTGTCAAACGGCATATAGCCATGCATCATGGCACTTACTCCGATGGCAGCGAGACTTTCGATTTCAACCCCGTATTTGGTACGGACATTGGCACGAAGATCAGAATATGATCCCTGCAACCCCTTCCATATCATATCGATACTATATGTCCACAGACCATTCTCAAGCTGATTCTCCCACTCAAAGCTTCCCTGGGCAAGAGGCTTGTTTTCTTCATCAATAAGTACCGATTTGATGCGGGTCGAGCCAAGTTCTATACCAAGCACGGCCTTTCCCGACACAATCAAATTTTTAGCGTCTGTCATATTCTATTTCTTTTTCTGTCCATAATAAGCATTCGGTCCATGCTTGCGCGAGAAGTGCTTCTCGACAAGCAGCGGATTCATGGTAAGAGACGGATTGACACTGAAAGATATCGATGCCATCTTGGCCACCTGCTCAAGCACGACGGCGTTATGTACCGCCTCGAACGCATCTTTCCCCCAAGCGAACGGTCCGTGATTCTTCACAAGAACGGCCGGAGTGTGGACAGGATTCATACCGGCAAAACGCTTTACGATGACATTACCGGTCTCAAGTTCATACTCACCCTTCACCTCCGCTTCCGTCATATCCGCCGTACAAGGAACCGCATCGTGGAAATAGTCGGCATGAGTGGTACCTATATTCGGCAGGTCAACGCCGGCCTGAGCCCATGCGGTAGCGTATGTGGAATGAGTATGCACGACGCCCCCTATCTCAGGGAACGCCTTATACAATACAAGATGGGTAGGAGTATCTGAAGACGGGCGGAGTTCCCCTTCGACAACTTTGCCGTCAAGATTCACCACCACCATATCTTCTGGCTTCATATCGTCGTAACTCACTCCTGACGGCTTGATTACGACAAGACCGCTTTCCCGGTCAATGGCCGATACGTTACCCCATGTGAATATCACCAGGCCATGCTTGACCAGATCAAGATTGGCCTTGCATACTTTCTTTTTAAGTTCTTCCAACATGATACTTGAAAATTACCAAAGTACTATATAAAGGAATCCTACGATAACACAGATTGCAAGTGCACCGATACCGTATCCCTTGGATGTATGGAATGGAGTCAAATCGATAGGGAGAGCCTTAGGGTCCGCCTTGGTCTCAGTAGAGTTGCCATACAGCCATATAGCCTGACAACCGACAAGAACACCAAAGAAGAAGAATGCCTGGAAACCGATATCATTAAGATAAGCGATTATGTTGTTCTCAGGAGTTGCGGTCTCCGGAAGACATGCACCCCAGATAACTACAACGGCGGCAATAAGGACAAAGAATGCTCCGGCCCCGCCAAGAATCTTCGCCCACTTGGTCATGGTCTTGCAATCTTTCTTTTCAGGAAGCTCGCAGGAAACGAAGTTCTTGTCAATCAGGCTCATAATCACGAAGAAGATGAGCAGGATGATAAAGATATATCCGGCACGAAGCTGGAACGGTACGCCACCGAGGAAAATCTTGAAAACAATTCCGAGAGGAATCGTAATAATGGCGGTCCACACGGCAGCCTTGCTGGAAGCACGCTTCCAGAGAAGACCCATGCCGAACACAATCACGATACCAGGATAAATGAATCCTGAATACTCCTGGATGTACTGGAATGCCTGATCAAGACCTCCGAGAAGAGGCTTCACTGCGATAGCTGCAATTACAAGAGCACAAACGGAAACGATACGACCCACATTGACAAGTTTCCTGTCGGAAGCATTCTTGTTGATATACTTCTTGTAGATATCCATCGTGAAGAGGGTGGAAGTACTGTTGAACATGGAGGCAAGTGAAGAGATGATGGCTGCGGCAAGCGCTGCGAATGTAAGTCCCTTTACTCCTGTAGGGGTGAAGTTGCGCACAAGCCAAGGATAGGCATCATCAGCCACATTGATGGACCCCTGAAGACCGGACATGATTTCCGGATGGAGGGAGATATAGTATGCGCAGATACCTGGAAGACATACGATGAAAGGAATCAAAATCTTGAGGAATCCTGCAAATACAAGACCCTTCTGGGCTTCCTTTACGCTCTTGGCGGCAAGACCCTTCTGGATGATATACTGGTTGAATCCCCAGTAACCGAGGTTGGTAAGCCATACGGCACCTACAACCGCTGCGATACCAGGTACATTTGCAAATGCTTCAGGTCCGTGACTCTGCTGAATCACCAGATGAAGGTGACTGTCATTGAGATGTTCTCCGGAAGTAAGGTCAGTGAAGATATTGTTGATACCGGCAAGTACACCTTCTCCGCCACCAACGGCGCTGAGGGCAAAGAATGCGGTCACAAGACCACCGCCGACCAGGAACACTACCTGAAGAACGTCAGTCCACGCAACAGAAGAAAGTCCTCCATATATAGAATAGATACCGGCGATAATATAAAGACCCATTACAATGACCATTCTCATCGAAATCGTGAAGTTCCCGCATACAAGCGTAGCTCCCTGAAGACCAAGAATCTGCTCAATGGCAAGAGCACCGAGCCATGCGACGGAAGTAAGATTCACAAACACATACAGGAAGAGCCAGAGGATGGAGAACGCAAGTCCCACACCATCGTTGTAACGCTCACGAAGGAACTGAGGAATCGTGAAAATCTTACGCTTAAGCATCACCGGAAGCAGGAACTTTCCGATTACGACAAGCGTTACAGCAGCCATAAGCTCATACGCGGCCGTCGCAATACCATCAGCATAGCTGGTACCGGACATGCCGATAAACTGCTCGGCGGAAATGTTGGCTGCAATCAAAGACGCACCTACAGCCCACCAAGTAAGAGTGTTGCCGGCGAGGAAATAGTCATTGGCACTTTTCTCCTCGCCCTTTTTGCTTCTTCCAAGGAAAAGACCGAGGAAAATCAGAATGGCAAGGTACGCAAGAACGATGATAAGATCGACCGTCTTGAATCCCGATGCCGCAATTTGTTCAAAAATACTCATTGGATATAAAAACTGTTATTTTACTACAGAGAAAGCGAATGTGCAACGACTCACGTATTTCTCGCCAGGGCGAAGCACTGCCGAAGGCCACTGCGGCTTGTTAGGTGTGTCAGGATAATGCTGGGTCTCAAGGCAGATTGCAGCGCGCTTGTTGTATGTGATGCCACCCTTTCCAGTCACGGTTCCATCAAGGAAATTACCGGTATATACTTGGATACCAGGCTCATTGGTGTACACGTCAAGCATAATGCCGGTCTGCTCGCAATAAAGCTTGGCGGCAAGTTTGCTCATATCGCCATCGGTATCGAGCACCCAGTTGTGATCATATCCGTTACCATTGACAATCTGCTCGAAATCAGTGTCATTTATCTTATCTCCAATCTTGTGAAGAGTGGTGAAATCCATAGGGGTTCCCGCTACAGGAAGAATTTCGCCGGATGTCATGCACGTACTGTCGATCGGAGTATAATTTGAAGCGTTTACATACAGATACTCGTCACAGATGTCGTGAGTAGGGTCTCCGGAAAGATTGAAATATGAATGGTTGGTCATATTGATAACGGTAGGAGCCGTTGTCGTTGCCTCATACAGAATATCAATGGCATTGTTGTCAGTAAGCGTATAGGTGACAAATGCAGTGACAGCCCCAGGGAAATTGTTGTCCCCGTCAGGAGAATCCATCTCGAGTTTGATGTGGTTCTCACTTACTTCAACCACCTTGTATGGCTGATACTGCCAGCCGGTAGGTCCGCCGTGAAGGCAATGTCCGAAATTGTTCTTAGGAAGATCATACTCCACACCGTCGATAGAGAACTTACCCTGATTGATACGGTTGGCATAGCGTCCGATAGCTGCGCCGAAATCGCTCTGATGATTCTCCGGATAATAGTCCTCGACATTGTCAAATCCAAGGACAACATCACGCCTTACACCGTTCTTGTCGGTAATCAGAACAGATGTGATACGACCGCCGAAATTGGTTACATTCACCTCCATACCGGACTGGTTTTTCAGGCAGTAGATTTTGTTGCCATCCTCCTTCGCAGGAGAGCAAGCCACTGCAGCAAGGGCGCTTACACCCATTGCAATAGAAACGAACTTGTTCATTTATTTATTTTTTTAAGTCAATAATCAATTTTTCGCCGTCATAATTGACAGTCTTGCGGATAATCCCGGCGCCGGTATAATACACCAGACAGAATGTCCTGTCGGCAATCATACCATCATATTCTCCCTGACGCTCTCCAATAGTGAGTTTGGATCCATTGAGGCTGAATTTGATAGTACTGTACATGCCTTTTTCGTAGTTATAGTTGTCGCCTTCATCCTCATACAGCGTAAACTCGCCCTTCTGTCCGGCATAAACACGAATCTCAAGATTATCCCATGGCTTTTCAGAAGAATACTGCACATCCGGACCTATCGGAACTATGCTTCCGGACCTGACAAAGAGCGGAATACGGTCAAACCTTGTCTCGTATTCAATCTCCTGTCCGCCTTTGTATGTTTCCCCGCTATAATAGTCATACCATGATGTCCCGGCAGGAAGATAAACTGCCTTTGATTTTCCCGGAGCGGTGAAATCCACCACCTCGGAACTGAATTCGCGCTTTTCCTCAGTGTATTGGGCGTTCACCACCGGAGCCACCAGGAATGCGTCTCCGAACATGAATTCATCGGCTACCTCGTATCCCCTTCTGTCTGAAGGGAAATCCATCATAAGTGCTCTTTGGAACGTTCCGTCCTGACTGCTCACCTTCCATGCTGTGGAATAGATGTAAGGAAGGAGGGAATAACGCATTTTAACTGCTCCTACCAATGCATCATACACCACGTCTCCCGGCTTTCCATAAAGAGGAATCTCACGCGGCACTTCTGTTCCGTGAGAGCGCATCATAGGAGAGAAAATACCATACTGCGTCCACCTGACGTACAACTCCTGGAACTTTGGATTATGTACGGCACTGCCGAACTTCCCGCGGTCATTATAAGGATTTGCAAAGAACCCGCCCAGGTCAGTGTTGAAATTAGGATTACCGGTCAGCGCAAATCCCAGTCCGGCAGGAATCTGACATCTAAACGAATGCCAGGTGGACTGTACGTCTCCACTCCATACATTTGCGCCTGTCCTCTGCTGTCCCGTATATGCAGAACGGGTAAGAATGCACACTCTTCTGTCAGAAGTATGGGCACGCTGATTGTCATACACACCCTCGACACCCAAAAGAGGATAAGCATTGCGAACACTTCGGAAAGAACCGTCCGCGGTAGGAAGTTCGAGGTCAGATTCCTTGAAACTCAGATGATCCGGCTCGGTAGAGTCCATCCACCATGCATCTATACCCATTTTCTCAAGCCTGAGAAGATTGTTCCAATAAATATCCCTGGCTTCCTTGCTGAACACGTCATACGGCTCCACTCCGGACGGATAGTCCATTCTCGGAGGCCATGGAGACAATCCGCTCTGCGGCCAGGTCTGGAAAGGAAGGAGCAAGCCCTTTGGTTTCATCTCCCGGTACTGCTTGGTCTGTGGGCCGAAAGACGACCAGATGGATATCATAAGGTGAGCATTGGAGTCATGTATCTTGTCTATCATGCCCTGGGCATCGGCAAAATCTTCATTAAGGAATTCCATCGCATTCCAAAGATAGTTGCTGCCCCAATACTGCCAATCCTGCACCATACCGTCAATAGGAATGCCGGCAGCGCGATATGAGTCAAGAACCCCAAGAAGTTCCGCAGAACTCTTGTACCTCTCCCGGCTCTGCATAAAACCGTAACTCCAAAGCGGCAGCATAGGAACTTTTCCCGTAAGCTGTCTGATTCCGGCTATTACCTTATCCGCATTTCCGCCATAGATAAAATAATAATCCACGCACTCCCCGACTTCTGACTCGAAACTCATATCATTACCTTCGCTGTCGAATACGGTAGGAGACGGATTGTCCCAAATGATGCCATATCCCTTGACAGACTGAACTACGGGTACAAAATCTTCAGTATTTCCCTGAATCATCCTTATGTGCTTGCCTCGAAGAGAAAGTTTGCCGTCCTGGAGAATACCAAGACCATAGAGCGGCTCACTGTCTTCAAGTCGGAACCCCTGCTTAACTATATACGAACCCTTATCCGCACCTTCATCCCGCTCCGTCATAGAATAATCCACCTCACGAGTAAGATATTTACCCTTTGACGTGAAAAATGCAATGCTTCCGTTCCTGTTATCCACCTCCACGCGAAGACTCTCTGTCTTATATACAGTCTTGGAAGTCGTCTTGCTTACTTTGACTTCGGTCTTCTGTGGAGTCATCGTAATCGCATAACTTGAAGCCGGAGCCTCACCGCCTTTGACCACCCTGACTATACCCGGAGAATAAAAAACGAGATCAACATCCGAAGCAAAAGCCCCGAAAGACATACAGATGCAAAGAGCAACCAGCAAATACTTTTTCATATCATATCGGAATTTAGTGTTAAACAACCTACAAATATACCAAATAATCAGCAAAATATCTATAAAAAACTATCGGCTATTTCGAGTTCAACCATGTAAGTTTATGCCAAAAACCCTCGAGAGGTCCCCTCTTGTGATGTTTCAGCCACCATGTAGAAAACCAGCACTGCAATATGACCAGAACGACCCCCATCAACACGCTCACCGTGACGCCGCAGAACCGGTGCAGACCAAGTCCCCAACCATAAAAAAGGAAAGCGCCTATAATGGATTGTCCGATATAATTGGTGAGGCTCATTTTCCCGTACGGAGCGATTTTCAGAAGAGCGGCACGACACCTGGTCTCGTAAAAAAGAGTGACCACAAAAGATACTATCACACTCATCATGGCCAAATTACGCCACATCGTAAGCAAGGTGGAAAGACTCGCGGAAATAATAGGAACCTCCACAAGACCCGGGATATTCTTCTGCATCGGAATAAGTACAGCCATGGCTACAAATGACCACATAAGCAGATTATCCCAGAACTTCAGATTATCACCCTCATTGTAGAACAGGCGCTTTCTTCCGATCAGAATCCCCACTACAAAAAGCATGATATTCTGTGTAAACCGTCCGTTCTCGATGGCCCACGCAAAATTGACAGGGAGACCGTATTTGATACCCGCCGCCGCTGCATCAAAGATTGACCCGTCCCTCAAAATAGGAATAAGGCTGAAATACATTTTTCCGGAGCCAAGATTAAGTGGCGCCGCTTCAGGATTTACAAGCCCTATAGCTATACATATCAGTTCCACAGGCTGAAGCATAAGAATGAATGCAAGCCATTTCAAAACCTTGTCGCTGGCCCGTATAAAAGGCAGTACAAGCAGTCCGCATACGGCATAGACTATAAGAATATCCCCGTTGTAGAACAACAGATCGAAAAGGCCGAACAGCATCAGCAAGACCATCCGCCACGCAAATCTGAGCCTGAAATCCCGGCCTTTCTGCGCCTGATTGTCATGCTGTATGAAAAAACTAAGTCCGAAAAGAAGAGCAAAAATCGCATACATCTTTCCGGCAAAAAGGAAAAATATGACATCTTGCACAGCGGAATTCACCCCAGCCCAAAACGCACTGGAAGGCTCGGGATACGAAAAGAAATTCATGTGCTCCACAAAATGTATAAGAATAATGCCGCCAATTGCAATACCTCTCAAGACATCTGCTACATCAATGCGGGTATTCGGCTTTTCTGATGGATAATAATTGTTCATAATGTAAAAATATGAACAATTGTGCAAAAAAGAAAGGTTCTCAATCGAGAACCTTTCCATTTTCATCCAAAATTTCATATTGCAGGATACTATGGTCTGACACTTCTGTCAGTTTCACCTTGCACTTCAGTTTGCGTTTCCATTTGGAGACAAAAGAAAACAATCCCCGGCTAAGATAAGCTCCGAGAATAGGGCTCACCCGAATTTCAAAAACCTTCTTTCCGTTCTCCACCTGATCGGCCAATTTCCGTTCAATCTCCTCGTCAATAATCTGAGTGGAAGCGATTTTCCCGGTACCGTGGCACAGAGGACATTTCTCGGTAGTATTGATTTCCGTCACCGGACGTATCCTCTGACGCGTAATCTGCATGAGACCGAATTTTGTGAGAGGAAGGACATTATGCTTGGCCCGGTCCGATTCCATGAGCTCTCGCATATATTTGTAGAGTTCATTACGATGCTCAGCCGTAGCCATATCAATGAAATCCACTATCACGATACCACCCATATCCCTTAACCTCAACTGCCTTGCAATCTCCTCGGCAGCAATCCGGTTAACCTCGTAGGTGTTCTCTTCGTGGTCTGAACTTTTGGCTCTCGTACCGCTGTTGACATCAATGACATTCAGGGCTTCCGTCGTCTCTATGACAAGATATGCCCCCTGTTTCATCGGCACCACTTTGCCGAATGAACTCTTAATCTGTCTTGAGACTTCAAAATGATCGAATATAGGCTCCTTTCCGTCATAGAGTTTCACGATTTTCTCCTGTTCCGGAGAAATCAGCGACACATAGTTGCGGGCCTCTCTGCATACAGACTCGTCATTGATATAAATATTGGAGAACGAGTCATTAAGCAAATCTCTGAGCACGGCTATAGTCTTGTCCGTCTCTGTAAACAGAAGTTCGACGCCTTTCGATGCAGATAATTTTTTCCAAGAGTTCTCCCATTTTTCGATGAGCGAGCGGAGTTCCGCCACAAGCACCGATGCAGTTTTGTTCTCAGCGGCAGTCCTGATAATGGCGCCGTAATTCTTCGGAAGAATACTCTTTACGAGGGTCTCAAGTCTCTTCTTTTCCTCTCTGGAAGAGATTTTTTGGGAAACGCTCACCTTTTCAGCAAAAGGGAGCAGTACAATGTTGCGTCCTGCCAATGAAATTTCCGCAGTCAGTCTGGAGCCCTTGGTGGAGATAGGTTCTTTGGTAATCTGCACTATTATCATCTGACCCGGCTTGAGATAATCCTCGATACGGCCATCTTTTGCCAGCGCTTTCCCGAGTTTGATTTCGGAGAAGAGCTCCGCCGCATTCCTGTTTGGATTGGTCCCTTTCTTAAAGGCGTCAAAAGCCTGAAAATACAGGCCAAGGTCGAGATAATGGATAAATGCTTCCTTACTGTCACCTATGTCCACGAAAGCGGCATTCAGTGCAGGAAGTATCTTCTTGACCTTGCCAAGATAGACATCTCCTACAGAAAAGCCATGACTCAGAGTAGACTCCCTGTCATATTCGATAAGGCGATGGTTTTCAAGCAGCGCAATTCGAACATCGGAGGCCGATACATCGACCACAAGATCTTTTTCTGTTTTCGCGGTTTCCATTGTCATACAATTGAGAAAGAAAAAGCCCGCCGGATCTCCCGTCAGGCCTTTCTCGACTACTTCTTCTTATGTCTGTTCAGACGCAAACGCTTCTTGCGCTTGTGTGTAGACATCTTATGTCTTTTATGCTTCTTTCCGTTTGGCATATTTTAAAAATTAAATTATTTATTCTTAACCTCATCAACGAAACACTTCGCAGGCTTGAAAGCCGGAATGTCGTGAGCCGGAATAGTCATTGTTGTCTTCTGGGTAATATTGCGAGCCGCTTTCTGAGCGCGATGCTTGATAATGAAGCTTCCAAATCCACGAAGATACACCGGCTCTCCGTCAATAATTGACTTCTTTATGCATTCCATTGTCGACTCAACGACGGTCTGCACAGCAACCCTCTCAATTCCGGTCGATTTGGCCACTTGATTTACGATTTCTGCCTTAGTCATTGTCTATAAAATTTTAGTTTGTTAATATTCAACAAATTCGAGGTGCAAAAATAGATTAATTATTTTAGAAATCAAAATCATTTTTAACGAGTTTTTCAAGAAGTCATTTTGGTATTGGCACGGAGATTGACTATATTCGCAGTTCGTTATCAGAACGCTGTAAGACTGACAAATTGACAAATTATGAGACAAGATAAAGAATTTACATTCCCGGCAGGAGCGGAAGTCAGCATCATTCCGGTAGTACAGGGAGACTCAATGATGAAAATCGACGAGTCCCAGCTCCCGGAGATTCTCCCGATTCTTGCCCTTCGCAACGCAGTACTGTTCCCGGGTGCCGTTTTCCCGATTACAATAGGCAGGGAAAAATCCATCAAACTGATACATGACGCCGAAAAAGAAGGTTTCTTTCTTGGAGCCGTGCCGCAGCTTGACGTGATGGTGGAAGATCCTCAGGAAGACGACCTTTTCCACTTCGGTTGTGCCTGCCGTGTCATCAAGACCCTGGAGATGCCTGACGGTACTATCACCGCCATTCTTCAGGCATGCAAAAGAATAGAGCTTGTAGCCGTACTCGGATACGAGCCGTACATTACCGCCAAAGTTTCCTACAGGGAGGAAGTGCTTACTGATGCCGACACCACCGACATCAAGGCTATCAGCGAATCCCTTAAGGATAAGGCCATCCAGCTCATGCGCTCCACCAATATGGGCACGCGTGACACCATCGGGGCGGTAAAAGCTATTGACGATTTCAGATTTCTGGTCAATTTCATCTCCACGTCCATAGAGGTTGAAGATTTCACCTCAAGGATAGAGCTGCTCGAATACGACGATGTCAAGTTCAGGGCGCTGAAACTGCTGACGCTCCTAAGTTCCCAGATTGAACTGATGAAAATCAAGCAGGAAATCAACCAGAAAGTCAAAAGTGACATTGACCAGCAGCAGAGAGAGTATTACCTCAACAACCAGCTCCGTACCATTCAGGAAGAGCTTGGCATGGACGACGCTGAAGAATTCGACAAATTCAGAGAGAAGGCCGCCACGAAGAAATGGCCGAAAGAGATTGCGCAGGCCTTCGAAAAAGAATTGGCAAAGCTTGAAAAGTACAACCCTTCCTCTCCGGATTACAGTGTACAGTACAACTATATAGAATTCATGCTCCAACTGCCATGGGAGGAGATGAGCAAGGACAACCTTGACCTGTCGCACGCACAGAAAGTGCTTGACCACGACCATTTCGGTCTTGACACGGTAAAGGACAGAATCATAGAGTACCTCGCCGTACTGAAACTCAAGGGGAACATGAAATCTCCGATACTCTGTCTCTACGGCCCTCCGGGAGTCGGTAAAACTTCCCTCGGAAAGTCTGTAGCCAAGGCTCTTGGCAGAAAGTATGTGCGTATCGCCCTCGGAGGCATGCACGACGAGGCGGAGATAAGAGGTCACCGCAAGACCTATGTAGGTGCACTTCCGGGCCGTATCCTCAACGGTATCGCCCGTGCAGGCACTTCCAACCCTGTAATCGTGCTTGACGAAATAGACAAGCTCAGTTCGGATTTCAAAGGCGACCCGTCATCAGCGCTTCTTGAGGCTCTCGATCCGGAGCAGAACTCAAGTTTCCACGACAACTACCTTGATCTGGACTATGATTTGAGCAATGTTCTGTTCATCACTACGGCCAACAGCATCTCCCCTATCCAGCCGGCCCTTCTGGACCGTATGGAAGTGATTAACGTCACCGGATATCTGGCCGAGGAAAAGATGGAAATCGCCAAGAAATTCCTCATTCCAAAGCAGATGGAAGAGCACGGACTCAAGAAAGGCAGTCTCAAGATTGACAAGGGTGCACTTGAGGCGATAATCAGCCAATACACCCATGAGTCAGGAGTGCGCGGACTCGAGAAGCAGATTGCAAAAATCGCTCGTGTCACCGCAAAGAAAGTTGCACTCGAGGAGCCGCTTCCGGGCACCATAAAGAAAGATATGCTTAAAGAGTATCTTGGCCTGCCTACCGCTTTCCATGACAAACAGAGCGGCAATGAGGCCCCAGGCGTGGTTACCGGTCTTGCATGGACCCAGATGGGTGGAGAGATTCTATTCGTCGAGAGCTCCGTATCCAATGGAAAGGGTGTCATGACAATGACAGGAAACCTCGGTGACGTGATGAAGGAATCCGCCACGATTGCCTACCAGTATATCAAAGCACATCCGGAGCTCGCCAGGATGGACTCAGAGAAGTTCGCATCAAAGGACATTCATGTGCATGTACCGGAAGGCGCCACGCCAAAGGACGGACCTTCTGCCGGAATCACCATGGTGACATCCATGATTTCAGCACTTAGAGGCGAAGCCATCAAATCGGGCATAGCAATGACCGGAGAAATGACATTGAGGGGAAGAGTGCTCCCGGTAGGAGGAATCAAAGAAAAGATTCTGGCAGCCAAAAGAGCCGGAGTAAAGACAATTGTCATTTCCGAAGACAACAGAAAAGACGTCGAGGACATCAAGGACATCTATGTAAGCGGCCTTGAATTCCACTATGTCAAGACTATAGAGGATGTAATATCCTTTGTATTCTAAAAGTTGTTCTCAGAACAGTTTCGGATGACTTTCCTCAAGTCCGGAAAGCACTTGTTCCATCACCGTCTTGCGGATAAGCGCTGAGCGGGAGGAAACATTGAAACGCTTGCAGTATTCATCAATCGCCGCAATTTCCTGTGAATTGAAAAGCACGGATTTGCGGTGATTTCTTTTTAGGGACTCACGTTGACGATCAAGATACAACGGATCCACGCCGACATACTTTTTACTTTTCTTCATTGGTTATCTTTATGTAGCGTATCATCTCTTCCAGATTATCCACCTCCAGCCTGCGTCCGATAATTTCACCGTCAGACCAGACAAGGAACATCTTCGGAGTTCCGGTGACACCATAGGCAAGATGATATCCAGAATCCATTTCCGGATCCCAGAGATGAACGAGTCTCACTTTCTTGTTTTTAATCTTGAAGTTGCGTCTGAACGCCTTCCAATCCCTCTTGTTGTCAGAGACATACACAGCATAGAAATTCATGGGAAAATCCACATTGTCAAGGACAGATGGAAGAACCATGGATTCCAGACGACACTTGGCGCAGGACGTATCATAGAAGAACAGGACGGCTATCTTCCCGTCCTCTGGGACAATCATCTTTCTGCCGGAAGGCTTGATAAGAGGAATCTTCTCCGCCGTCATCCCAAGAAGCGATCTGCGGTTGCAGTTGGCAAACATCTCGGCTTCCATATATTCAAACTCGCTGGTCGCCTTCACCTTTCCGCTTTTGAGCCACTCGTCGAAGATATGAATGGCCACAGCCTCTTCTCCCATCACTCTGGCATGCATGTAATGATTGAGAATACGAAGCGCAACATGCTGACGAGTAAGGGAATCCGTACATACACCAATCAACCCGTCAAACTCTTTGTTCTTAACCTCCACGCTCTCCGGCTCCAAAGACACATAGAACTGGGTCAACAGGCTGTCCAGAGCACCGTAGCGATACGGCTCGTCATCATCAGCATAGCAACGGAGGACCGGCAAAACAAGGACGGCGAAGACCGTAAGGAGTATTTTTCCCACCCTTCTCATAACACCTCGGGAAGTATCACCCCGTCAGGAAGGAACAGGGACGTGTCACCGTTATGCCTCAACAAATCCCGCACGGCAGAAGAAGATATGTGTGCATACTCCTGAGCCGTAGGAATGATGATTGTCTCTATCTCGGGTGCGATGCGACGGTTTGCGTCAGCGATAGCTCTCTCGTTTTCGAAATCTATCATATTTCTCACACCTCGCACTATATGTCTGATTCCCAACTGCCTGCATATATCCACAGTAAGCCCGTCATAGGACGTAACTTCCACATTATCAAGAGAATCTATAGCCTGATGTATAATATCCAGCTTCTGCTCGTTGCTGAACAGTCCCCTTTTGTCCTGATTGACACCTACGGCCACTACGACCTCATCGAACATACCGAGCGCCCTGGTCAGAATATTCAGATGGCCGGCCGTAAACGGATCAAAGGAACCTGGAAATAACGCTTTGTGTTTCATAACTTCCAAAGTTAGTCATATTTTGATTATATTTGAGAGTTTACAAACAAAACTTGACAAGATATGAATGTCCGGATGGAAGACAGTTGGAAAGCAGCTTTGAGGGACGAGTTCGACAAACCCTACTTTATGAGCCTGGTTCAGGAGCTGCACCGACAGAAAAAAGAAGGCATAACGATCTATCCCCCGGGGAACTGCATTTTCAGGGCATTTGACCTGTGTCCTCTGGATAAGGTAAAAGTGGTGATTCTCGGTCAGGACCCGTATCACGGGCCTGGGCAGGCTATGGGCTTGTCTTTTTCCGTTCCGCAGGGCATTCCGGCCCCTCCGTCACTAAAAAACATCTTCAAGGAGATAGAAAACGACCTTGGCATCAGAATGTCAGGCAGTACTGACCTCTCTCCATGGGCCGGCCAGGGGGCACTTCTCCTCAATGCCGTACTCACAGTCATGGCAGGAGCGGCCGCATCCCACAGCAAACTTGGATGGCAGCAATTCACGGACGCCGTAATAAGCACTATCTCCCAAAAATGTACAGGTGTGGTATTTTTGCTCTGGGGCAATTATGCAAGAAGCAAAGCGTCCCTTATAGACAGCAGCAGACACCATGTCCTTGAAGCGGCACACCCTTCTCCGCTGGCGAGAGGAGCATTCTTTGGATGCAGACACTTCTCACGCACCAACGAAATTCTGGTTTCCGAGGGCAAAAGTCCTATAGACTGGAAATTATGACAGTTTCTTACGCATCAATACCCGTATAAGAAGCAGTACTGAGAGCAGGAAAAACATAAGCGTGCTCACCCGGCCGACAATATCGCCGTTTCGGACAAAGAACGTTTTCCCGGTATTGAAGTTTATACTTCCGCGAAGAGTCTGAGATTTCCACCAGTCGGTCTTCGACACAATGTCGCCCTTCTGATCAATAAAGCAAGAAATGCCTGTATTTCCGCATCTGGCGAAATCCCGTCTCAATTCTATGGCCCTAAGACGCGAGTAATTGAGATGCTGTTTGTATCCGGGCGTATCTCCCCACCAAGCATCGTTGGTTATCACGGCCATAGCTTCAGCCCCGGCATTGACATATCCGGTGCAATATTCCCCGTATATGGATTCATAACATACCGCGCATCCGAGAGCTGTCCCGTCCTGCATGGTAAGTACAGATGCCTCGTCCTGCCCTTTGCAGCGTCCCATCAATCCGGAAACGCCCATTTTCCTGGAAAGCCAATCATCCAGCGGAACGAAAATCTTAGGATACGGGGTCAATTCCACGCCGACCACAAGACGACTCTTATGATACATCTGAGCCGGGGAGCCGGTCTGCAGAAGAAATGCGGTATTGCGATTTATATACCACCCGTTACCATAATGGCGGGCAAGGATATCCGGAGGTGCAGCCGTACTGAAGAACTCCGTCGTACTCGCCCCGAAAAGCATCTCCGAACCGGGGTGAGCGGAAAGAAACTCACGAAACCGCCGCACAGTAGGAGAAGACTCGATATCCTGAAGAACTATATCAGAAGTGAAGGTCTCCGGAGCAATCAGAAGGCACCGCCGGGAAGAATCTGTGGAAGCAGTCATCGCAGCAGAAAAAAGTCCGAGAAGACGCTCCGTCTGCTCAGCCTGGGTCAGGCTCTCGAATTTTTCGTACGGATCAAGATTAGGCTGCGCTATTATCACGTCCACACTGCCCTCGGAACGCTCCTCATATGAAGAATAAATGCATTTCGAGAGGACAAAAGGCCCGCAGACGGCAAGGGTAATCCCAAGAATGGAAGACAGCCGCATCATATTGTTCCATCTTGCTGCCACTCCGCAGGCGATGGAGCGTACAAGTCCGAATATGGACAGATTGCAGAGCCATATCCATAGGGAACCCCCCAGCGCACCGGTATATTCATACCATTGTATAGACCGCGTACTGCCGGCAAACGCATTGCCAAGAGTTATCCACGGCCATGAAATATCCACGGAAAAATACCGTCTTTCCCAGGCAATCCACATCACCGCAAGGAAAATATACGGAACCGCTCCGCCAAGATACTTCTTGGCCAGACGGAACAATATCCAGACCAATGTCATTTGCGCGGCATTCGCCACAATCGCGAAGATGCCGCCGCCCACAGTGGCATTGCACACCCAGAAGGTGGTAAGCGCATTCCACAGGATGAAAGTATAGAAAGAATACAGCCAGAAATGCTTCACCTCCATCTCATCGGCAGCCCAATCGGCCCACAGCAAAGGCAGAAAGGCCACCAAAGCGACAGCACCGCAATGAGGAACCAGCCACGGTAAAGAAAGCATCACCGCGGACAAAGTACAAAAAATCAGCAGATATAATCTCTTCCGTCTCATTCTTCCGGCATTACTGTGCAATACTTTCTCCATTTATCGAGAAGAGCCGTCATGTCTTCAGGAACTTCGGAGTCAAACTGAAGCCACTCCCCCGTGCGAGGATGCACAAATCCCAAAGTCTTGGCATGGAGAGCCTGACGCGGGCACAATTCAAAACAGTTGCTGATAAACTGCTTGTATTTGGAATATATCGTTCCCTTGCGGATTTCGTTGCCTCCGTATCTCTCGTCATTGAAAATAGGGTGACCGATACGCGACATGTGTACGCGAATCTGGTGCGTACGTCCGGTCTCAAGCTTGCATTCCACATAAGTCACAAAGCCGAAACGCTCCAGGACACGATAATGCGTGACAGCCCGCTTGCCCTTGTCCTCCTCCTCAAAAACCCTGAATCTCATACGATCGTTAGGGTCTCTTCCGATATTGCCTTCTATCGTCCCTTCGTCTTCCTTGATATCTCCCCAGACTATCGCCACATAGCGTCTGTCGATACTGTGGTCAAAAAACTGTTTGGCAAGCTTCAGTTGCGATTCGTCGTTTTTGGCCACCGCAAGAAGGCCGCTGGTGTCCTTGTCTATCCTATGGACCAATATCCCCATACGCTCATCTTCCGCCTCCGGTCCCTGCGAGATGCCGAGATGGTGAGACAGCGCGTTGATGAGAGTTCCCTCAAAATGGCCGTGTCCGGGATGGACTACCATACCTGCAGGCTTGTTCACTACCAGCACATCTTCATCCTCATACACAATGTTGAGAGGAATATCCTGAGGGAGAATTTCCAGTCCTCGCCTGCGATACGGCATCACAAAGCGGATAATATCTCCGGGACGAACAATATAGTTGGCCTTGACAATTTCTTCTCCCACACGCACATAGCCTTCCTTCAAAGCCTGCTGGACACGATTGCGCGAGGTATCTTCCATGTGGGTGCACATGTATTTGTCCACTCGCATGGGAGCCTGTCCCTTATCTACTTCGAAACGGAAATGTTCAAACAGTTCTTCCGACATGCTTACTTGACTTTGGCGTTCGACTTGTCAGGGACCTTGGATTCATCCAAAGTAAGGTACAAGGATATGTCCGATCCCTTCATGACACTCTCCTCATTGGGTGACGGCCTCTGTGAATACACCATCGCTGCCAGCGAATCGGCGGAATTCTTCACCGTAGAGTCGAAATGAAGACGTCCGACATTCAAAGAATTATCCTGAATGACATCCACGGCGTTGCGGTACTGCCTTCCGCGAAGGTCAGGAACAATGGCCTGGTCGTCACTGCTCAGACCGAGTACAAGATTGATGACGGTACCGCTGGACATAGGGGTAAACGGTGCGACATCAACGCCATAGCGCTGCTGTTTAAGCACATAATTGGTAGCCATGTCCTTTACATAGATCAGTCTGCCAAGAATAAGACCAGACCTCTGAAGCTCCGCTTTGGCCTGACGAAGCGAACAGCCCACTAAAGACGGCATATATACTTCGCTCGGAACCATCGTGTTGGCGGTAAGTCTGATTGTACGCCCTTTCTTCACATGCGCTCCGGCTTTAGGCGTCTGCATATACACAGCACCTGGAGTCATACCCCGCACATACACAGAGTCAGTCACGACCACCGACACTCCGGCGGCTTCCGCCAGATTAACAGCCTCCTGCGCGGTCATACCATAAAAATCCGGCACCGATATCTCCTGTCCGTGTCTTGTGCACATGGAAAGGGCTAAATTCACCACCATCACAAACGCGAATATCAGCAGTGCGGCAAGAAGCACGTTCTTGACTAACCAATGACCCAAAATATCCTTAATCTTCATTTCCGACAATATTCTATAATGTCACAATTCCTCTAATCAGTACGAAAACGGCAAAACAGCAAATCGCAATTCCGGCCACCTTATTCATAACCTGAATAGAATGTGGTCCGAGCTTGATGAACTTGGAAAGTCCGAATACTACAAGCGACCAATAAAGCAATTCGCCACAAGCCACGCACATGACGATAGCCCATGCCGGGGTCACGCGCTCTTCACTCCCCAGTCTCATCATGCCCAAAAGTCCGAACATGACGGCGTATGCCGCCGGATTGGAAAATACTGCCAACAGGGCCTGAACGGGATATGAGGCCAAAGAGCCGGTATCACGCACATGGGTCTCGCCGGAAGAGTCCACGCCCTTCTTTCTCGCAATAACAACTCCGATAATGGCCAGCAGAACACCTCCCACAATCATAATCACGCTCGAATAATGGCTGATGAAATCCTGAATGGTTCCCAATGCGAAAAGCCCGACTGCAGCAAGAAATGAATCCCCCGCGGCCGAGCCGAGTCCTGTCATCATACGTGCCGTCTTGCCTCCTCTAAGGGTTTTCTGTATAACCATCATCAGCACCGGACCTACCGGAAGAGCTGCGATGACACCTACCACAAGTGCCTTGATGAGTTCAATCGTCATAGACGACAAATATACTGATATTTTTTCGTTTTTTATATCATAGGGCCACCGGGACCGCCTGGCATTCCGCCAGGGGCAGGGCCACCAGGGCCTGCCGGGCCGCCTCGTCTGTCAGGACGAGGGCCACCGGCTCCCGGTCTGCCCATAGAGCCGAAGCGCCATGACACAGAAAGAATCACATATCTCCCGAGAGTATTGTTGACCGCCTCAGTATGATAGTTCCCGCTGTCCGTAACGGTAAGGTTCTTGGACTGTCCCAAAATATCGTATCCGTTGAGAGATATCGTGAAATTGTTGATAGTCTTCGCAATGGAAGCATTGAACACGCACTGTGAAGGCTGAGCCGTAGCGTATCCGTTGTACCAGTTATAGTTCATCTCACCCTCAAAACTCATCCCGGTAAGATTCCAGTCGTATGTAAGACTTGCAGAAACCTGATTGTTCCATGTGGTAGTCTGGTCCTTGGATGTGGATATCGAATACCATGTCTTGTTCATTCTCGTGCTCGCCCCTGCCGTAACCTCAAGAGACTTGCCCCTATACTGGAGTCGCAGACGCTCATTGGCACTTATACTCTGGGTTTTGTTGAGCGTGATGTGAGCATTATAGAATGCAGGATCGTTGAACTGTCCGATAAACCACTCCATAAAGTCATAATATCCTTTATTCGGATCATCGTAAATCGACATGTCAATTCCAGTTCCCACATACGAAGAACTCTTTCTCCAGTTCAGACCAAGAGTATTGTTGACTGAGAAATTTGTCTTTCCGATAGGGAAATTAAAGAACATGTTGGCTCCGGCATTCGCGGTAGTAGGACCATTGAACGGCATCGAATACTGAGCACCGTTGGTTCCGTACCATGTAGCGTTCACAATAGGATTCTGGGTAAATCCACCATTGAGACGGATATTCGCCGAGGCGAACTTGGCCCTGTTGGAATAGCGGGATTCAATCCGGATATTGTGAGTAAAATATGGCGTCAGTGACGGATTACCGAAAGACACGAAAAGCGGGTTGGTATTATCCGGCACAGGCATCAACTGACTTGTGGAAGGCTGGCTTGAGTTGCCGCGGTAGAAAAGGCGGCCGTTGAAATTGTCGTTCGGCTCAATGCTGACCATCGCCTGAGGCGAGAAATTCCACCTGAAATCATCATACTCGCGAGGAGCATAAGTCTCGCTTACAGGATCATACTTGGTAGTACTGTTGAAAGTACGCGTAGGTATGGCGGAGAATCCGACCTGCGCACGCAGTTTATCGCTCTGATACAGCACATTTGCTCCTATCTGCTGACGATTGGTCTCGTTTATGATCTTGTTGGAATAATCATAGTCTATCTTGCTCGTGAAAAGGTCTATGGTCTGCTTGTCGGAGACAGACTTGTTCCAGTTGTAAGAGTAATTTGCCTCCAGATAGAAATAATTGCCCATCGTCTCCGTATATGTCAAGGTTCCGGATGCACTGTAACTGTTCGCCGTATTTTCAAATGACTGTTTCACCTCATCGGTGGTAATAATATCCCCGGTCTGGGTATAAGAAGTTATACCGTTGTTATTCAAACCATTGAGGACATTATTTGAAACGCTCGCATCGGCATTGAAAGTAAGAGTACGACCTGGAATACCGAGTCTCTGCCTGAGAAGGAAACGTCCGCTTGCACTCAGATTCTTGTTGTCGCCGGTGTTGTTGGTGTAAGAGTCGTTGACCTTGAAGACGTTGCCGCTCAGGTCATCATTAAGGGTCTCGTCAGTTCCTGTCTGAAGATAACTTCCGGTACCTATGGTAACCTGCGGCATGAAGAGGATAGATGTATTTTTGGAAAACTTGTGCTCCAGTCTCATGCCGAAAGAATGCCCTCCGGAAATGGTATTTCCAAGACCTTCGCTGTTGGTAATCACATTCTTGTCCTGAAGATAGGTCGTCTTCCGACTGGACTCCTCAACATCGTTTCTATTGTAGTTGTAGATATAGTTTCCACCTATTTCCATCTTGTCGTCCAGAAGCGTGCCGGCTGCATTGAAACCTCCCAGATAAGAGGTGGTGATACCATTGCCGCCGCCCCAGCCTCCCTGGCCACGGCCCATGCCTCCGCCACCGCCCATCATAACCATCATCATATTGCCGGATCGGTTGGTGGCACCACGATTGTTGGTATTGTTGGCATTGAGAATAAGGCTTAACTGTGTATCATCCTTGAAACTCCCCACAAAAGCATTGCCGGTATAACGAGCATCGGACTTCACCCCGGACTGCGACGGCACATCCGCTCCGGCGCCGCCGGAAACCTGACCGATAAGGCCGCGCATCATTCCCTGATTGACAGAAAGATCAATTACAGTCTCTTCCTGCCCGTCATCAATCCCGGTAAACTCCGCCTGCTCGGACTTTTTCTGGATCACCTTGAGTTTCTCCACCATCTTGGCCGGAATATTCTTGGAGGCCATCTGAGGATCATCGAGAAAAAAGGTTTTTCCGTCGACAGTTATCTTGTTAATAGTCTGACCATTGGCCGTAATCGTTCCATCCTCGGACACTTCCACCCCAGGAAGCTTTTTCAATAGATCCTCAAGCACGTCATTATCCGTAGTCTTGAACGCTGACGCCGTATATTCTACAGTATCTTTCTTGATGATGACCGGATTGCCCGTAGCTGATACGGATGCCGCATCGATAACTTCCGCATCCAGTTTCATCTTGATCTTCCCCAAATCCACGTCTGCTGATTCCATCTTCAGCGCAGCCGTATAAGTGATGTAGCCCATCAATTCGGCTTTTAAGGTATAGGCACCTTTCTTGACAGATTCGATGGTAGCCTTTCCCTTTTCATCGGTAAGGGCATACTTCAACGGCTTGGTCTGCCCATCCTTAACGATGGACACGGTGGCGAACCCTACAGGCTCTCCGGAAGTTTCATCGACCAATTCCACCTTGACTTTGTTCTGGGCGACAAGGCTGAAACCAAACAGCATCAAGCCAAGCATGGTCACAAGTTTTCTTTTGTTCATAACAGTACAATAAAAAAAATCAGCACGGGACCACAAAATGGAAGAACAGGACATTACTGCTCCATACAAATCATTTTATGCGGTCAGGATTGGATGCGATGAACTTTTCCCAAGAAGATGAAGAGCCGGAATCTGCAAGTGGACTAATCATCTGGTAATGATGGCACATGGCCAATGCAAGAGCGTCCGTCGCGTCAAGGTACTTATTTTCAATTATTGTGCCAAGAGTTTTCTGCACCATCAGGGCCACCTGCTCCTTGGATGCGGCACCATTGCCGCATATCGCCATTTTAGCCTTGCGTGGCGCATATTCATAAACTTTCACTCCATGAGACAACGCTGCAATCATCGCCGCCCCCTGAGCTCGGCCGAGCTTGAATATAACCTGTGCGTTTTTCCCGTAGAAAGGAGATTCGATAGCCAGATCGGTCGGATGGTAAAGATCGCACAGGGCTCCCACTTTTTCGAAGATTATTTCAAGTTTGTCGTAAGGCGATTCTACTCTCCGGAGATCCACCACTCCCATATCCACGAAATGAGGCTTCCCGGAGGCATCAACACGCACAATCCCGAAACCTAGAATGTTGGTTCCGGGATCTATGCCTAAAATTATTCTGCTTTTATCAGTCAATCTTGTCAAATCCGGTATAAGGACGGAGAATCTCAGGAATGATGATTCCATCCGGAGTCTGATTGTCTTCAAGAAGCGCAGCTACTACTCTTGGCAGCGCAAGCGAACTACCGTTAAGCGTATGCGCAAGCTGCGGTTTGCCATTCTCATCACGATATCTCAGATGAAGACGGTTGGACTGATATGTCTCGAAATTGGACACTGATGATATTTCGAGCCAACGCTGCTGGGCGGCGGACCACAGCTCAAAATCATATGTGATAGCTGAAGTAAAGCTCAAATCACCGCCGCAGAGACGAAGAATCCTGTACTTCAAGCCAAGCTTGTTGACCAATGATTCCACATGGGCAATCATCTCATCCAGAGCGGCATAAGAGTTCTCCGGCTTCTCGACTCTCACAATTTCCACCTTGTCAAACTGGTGCAGACGGTTAAGACCTCTCACGTCCTTGCCGTAAGACCCGGCTTCACGGCGGAAGCAAGGCGTATATGCGGTAAGTTTCTGAGGCACTGCATCCTGTTCAAGAATCACGTCGCGGAAGATATTGGTCACAGGGACTTCGGCAGTAGGCACCATGTAGAAATCATCTACATTTGCATGATACATCTGTCCTTCCTTGTCCGGAAGCTGACCTGTTCCGAATCCGGACGCGGCATTCACCATCACAGGCGGCTCCACCTCTTTGTACCCGGCAGCGGTATTGTTGTCGAGGAAGAAATTGATAAGTGCCCGCTGAAGCTTGGCTCCCTTGCCCTTATATACAGGGAAACCGGCACCGGTAATCTTGACACCGAGATCAAAATCTATAATGTCATATTTCTTGGCAAGTTCCCAGTGAGGGAGGGCATTTTCCGGAAGATGCACCTCAGGACCGCCCATTTTGACGACCTCGTTATCTTCTGCTCCCTTGCCTGGCTTGACCAGCTTATACGGAGTGTTAGGCATCAGAACCAGCTTGCTTTCAAGCTCAGCTGTGGCCTCATCCATCTTTGCGAGAAGTTCGGATGACATGGCCTTCATCTCGGAGACTTCGGCCTTGACTTTCTCAGCGGCATCTTTCAAACCCTGCTTCATCAAAGCCCCGACTTCAGAAGACTTGGCTTTCTGCTTTGAGAGCAATTCGTCACTCTCTGTCTGATACTTACGACGGAGTGCATCAAGTTCAAGCACCCTGTCAACAATCGGCTTTGCGTCGAAATTCTTGATTTTAAGTTTCTCGATGACGGCCTGTGGGTCATCGCGAAGAGTCTTAAGTGTCAACATATTGTAAAAACTTTCTGTCTATTGAAAAAAAACAAAGGACCCACACTCAACTCGAAGTGCAAGTCCTCTGTCAGCTGCCATTCCCCGAGTTAGTTCTCGAAAGGAATTACCGATACATAAGATTTATTCTCTCTCTTACGTGAGAATTTAACTGTACCGTCAACGAGTGCATAGAGAGTGTGATCCTTTCCCATTCCTACATTCTTGTCAGGATTGTGTACGGTTCCTCTCTGACGTACGATGATATTTCCGGCTTTAACTACTTCGCCACCGAATTTCTTGAGACCAAGGCGTTTGCTTTGTGACTCACGACCGTTCTTTGAACTTGATTGACCTTTCTTGTGTGCCATAATCCTTAAGCGATTTCGTTAATTTTAATCTTGGTAAGCTTCTGACGGTGTCCGTTGAGCTTCTGGAAGCCCTTGCGACGGATTTTCTTGAATACAAGAACCTTGTCAGCTTTCACATCATCCTCGAGTACTGTAGCTTTCACTACTGCACCATCTACATACGGAGCACCAACCTTTACATCTGCGTCATTAGCGACGAGAAGTACTTTCTTGAACTCCACATCAGCACCTTTGGCATCAGCGAGCCTCTGCACAAAGATTTCATTACCAGCCTCTACTTTAAACTGCTGGCCTGCAATTTCAACGATTGCGTACATTAAAACTTCTTTTATAAAGTTTCGACCGCAAGCGTCCATTCACACGAACGGCACTTGACAAGCTCAACGGCCATAAATTTCAAGCCGCGAATTTACTAATTATTTCACTTACAAACAAATTTTTTATATTTTTGCAATTATGGAAGGTCCTTTTACATACAGTCAGCCCATTACCGGCCAGAAATTCATCGGACGGGATACCGTATCGCGCACGCTGAGCAACTTGTTGACCCAGGGAGAGAACATTCTTATCTCGGAGCCTCCGAAGAGCGGAAAAGGCTCCCTTATAAGGCATACCCTGCTCAATATGAAGGGGCACGGATGCACATTCATCCCGGTATTCGTGGATCTCATGAATATCAGGAGCAAGGAAGATTTCGCGATTCGCCTTGGCAGCGAGACGCTGAAGTCAGCATACGGCACGCCGGGCGACTACTGCGCTGCAGCATCCCAGTTTCTTTCAGGCACACATTTCATATTTGACTCGGATGCGTTCTCGCGCACCGGAGAGGCCCTGTCCCTGAATTGGGAAATGGATGAGCAGGACATCTGCGCCATAATCACCCTCCCCTACCGGATTGCCGAATCCCTGGGCAGGAAAATCTTCGTAATATTGGACGAGTTCCAGAACATCGCGCTCACCGGAGAGAACTATATGATTTGCCGTGCATTCGAAACGGTATTCAGCGGCCTCACCGCACAGATGCGCACATACGCCTCATACATACTTTCCGGCTCCCGGATCAACGCTATGGATCAGATCTTCCGCGGCCCAAGCAGGCTTGGAAGATTCACGGAACGGGTCAAACTTGACGAGATTGACACAAGGGTCATAATTGACCACGTGATAAAAGGGTTCAACGCGAGCGGAAAAATAATTGACAGAGAGTTGCTGCTTGGAGCGTGCAAGCTGTTCCGCAACAACATTTACTACATCAATCATTTCTGCTCCATCTGCGACTCCCTCACCAGAGGATACATTATGGAGGGCATCCTGAAAACAGCCCTTGACACCCTCATTTCAATCCACACCCCTCGATTCACATCCATGATGTACGACCTTACAGGATTCCAGTCCAGCTTCCTGAAAGCAATCCTTGAGGGCCACAGCAAATTCTCGAGCACGGACATCATCGAACAGTACAAACTCAATTCCTCCGCCAACGTCCTCAGGGTGAAAGAAGCCCTCTGCAAAAAGGAAATCATATTTTTCGACGAGACGGGGAAACCGATTGTAATCGACCCTCTGTTCGAGTATTGGGCCAGAACAGAATATTACGGCATCAAAATTTAGCATCATGTCCAAAAAATCCATAGCAGTGCTCACCGGGGCCGGAGTCAGTGCAGAAAGCGGCCTCAAGACATATCGGGACAACGGAGGTCTCTGGAACGATTACGACCCAATGAAAGTGGCATCCGTAGAGGGTTGGAACGCCGACCCGGGACTGGTTCTGGAATTCTACAACCAGCGCCGGGCCGAACTCGGGCACACCGCCCCAAATGAAGCCCACAGGCTGATTGCAGAGTTGGAGAACTCGTACAAGGTCAATGTCATAACTCAAAACGTCGACAACCTGCACGAAAGAGCCGGTTCGACAAACGTGCTTCATCTTCACGGAGAACTCACCAAGATCCGCCCGGAAAACACCTGCAACGACAATGACAACTTTTCGGAAGAATATGTGGTGGATATCCGATACGGAAGGGTTGTTCTTGGTGATATGGCCCCTAACGGAGCACAGTATCGCCCGCATATCGTATTTTTCGGAGAGGCGGTTCCGAAGATGAACAGAGCCATCGACATTGTATCGGCGGCAGATGCCATCATTATCGTAGGCACCTCGCTGAGCGTATATCCGGCAGCAAGCCTTTACCGCTATGCATCTTTTGAAACTCCTGTGTATCTTATAGATCCGGCTGAAATGAAGTTCCGAGATCCTCGCATAACACATATAAGGAAAATCGCAAGCGAAGGGATGAAAGATTGTTTGGATTTATTGAAATAATTGTTACCTTTGCAGCCGCAATTGAAAAGGAGGTGATTTAGAATGATAATTGTACCAGTAAAGGAAGGTGAAAATATCGACCGCGCGTTGAAGAAATTCAAGAGGAAATTCGAGAAGACAGGAGCAATCCGTGAACTTCGTTCCCGCAAGAATTTTGAGAAGCCTTCAGAGAAGAAGCGTATGGCCAAGATGAAGGCTATTTACGTGCAGCACCTCCGTCTCGAGGACGAGCAGTAGTTTTTAACTATTATAGTGATTTTTCCGGATACTTGTTTGAGCATCCGGAATTTTTTATATCTTTGCGCAAATTTTTAGATATATGTTTTGGACACTTGAATTAGCCAGCAGCCTGGACGACGCTCCGTGGCCAGCAACAAAAGAAGAACTTATCGACTACGCCAACCGCTCAGGCGCTCCTGAGGAGGTCATTGAGAATCTTGAGGAACTTGAGGACGACGGCGAAGACTACGAATCCATAGAAGACATTTGGCCGGACTACCCTACCAAAGACGACTTTTTCTTTAACGAGGAGGAGTATTAACCACTTATTGAAATATTATTGATTTATTTTCAATAATTTATGATTTAAGCACCGGATAGTTCCGGTGCTTTTTTGTGCCCAAAATTGCAGGTTTTTCAGGGTAAAAACAGGCCCAAACTATCCAATTACTATCCAGTGGAATTGCAAATCCCCCTTGAAATAAGAGGAGTAAAGGTGGAACATAACCGTTTATTTTCAATTCCGTGAGGAGAGACAGCAATAAAAACAATCTTATTGAGGACTTGCTGACTGCATATAGCGGACAGCCTGTCGCTGTTTCATCCGGCGGTGGTGGCAACTCCGACTCAGACCTTCGCTGGGACGGAAGAAGGCCGGATGAGGAGGAAGAGGCGTATCGGAGAAGGTGTCTGATGTTTGCGGTAAATGTTGTAAAAAGACAGAGTGGAAGGAAAACGACTATCGTGAGGAACTTCCAGATTATCCAGAACGTGCGGTGACGGAAGCGATTGCGAATGCCATCATCCATCGTGATTACTTGCAGATGGGAAGTGAGATTCATATCGACATGTACGATGACAGGCTGAAATATACTCTCCCGGAGGAATGATGGACGGCAGGATTATTCAGCAGTTGGATCCTCTTACAGTGCCATCCAAAAGAAGGAATCCGTTATTGGCTGATTTCTTCAGCCGGTTGGGGCTAATGGAACGGCGAGGCAGCGGAATGAAGAAAATAATTGATTCCTATAAGAGGTTTGAGGTGCTGCATAATTTTCATGCTCCTGAATTCCAATCAAATGCATCGGAGTTCCATGTTATATTGTGGAATTTAAATTATGGAAGTAACGGTGTGATGGATGAAAAAGAGTTCCTAAAAGTAGATATAGGAACAGAGAAAGAGTTCCTAAAAGAGGATAATAAGTTCCGGAAAGAGTTCCTAAAAGCGCAGAGGATAATATACAAATTAATTTCCTCGAATCCAGGAATCACAATTGCTGAAATGGCTGCGAACATAGGTGTTTCTGACCGTCAGGTGCGTAAATACCTCAAGAGAATGACAGATATGAAGTTAATTGTCAGAGAAGGAGGCCGGAAGAATGGAATGTGGAGAATAATAGACGGTGATTACGAAGATTTCTTTGAAAGAATCTGATGACATCTGAAAGATATGGATAAACTCACGAAAGAACAGAGGCACCGTTGTATGTCAGCAATAAAAGGGCGGAATACGAAGCCTGAATTGCGTAAGCGTTCACTTCTCCGCCTTGCCTTTTGAGAAATAGGATTCACCTTTGCCGAAATCAAGTTTCAAGGCAAATGGAAACAAAGAATCAAACAGCACAGGAATCCGCACAGTCGGGCATAGTTGATTATGCAGCGGCGCTGCGTCAGTATCACAGATACGGCCGGGGTCGTTCAATGAAAAAGTTTTGCGAGGACGAGGGGTACGACTACTGGAAGTTCTGCAAGCTGGCGAGAGAAGGTCAGAGTGAGATGGATGCGAAGATCATCGCGGACAAGCATTCCGTTTTCATAGAGGTAAATCCAGATGGGACTCAATCATCGGTGCAACGCGATGAGCCTATGAAGGTTTATGAGATCCGCATCCGGTTCAACAATGGTCTGGTTATGAGTCGCAAGGGCGGTGATGTGGAGGAGGTCATAAGTGCAATCCGCAAGATTCTGAACTGACAATGATATCGATAAAGAGCGAATATGGGCTGTACCTGTATACACGCTCAATTGTATGAGTATCTTCTCCGCCTCCCGGAGTGATAAGTGCTTAAAAAGGTCGTCCTTGGTCTTGGTCCCGGCCGCTCTTCAGGCTGAACCGCATTACTTCACGTATCTTCTTTCTCCTCGTCTCTGAATGGAGACTTGATGAAACCATTACGTGTGAAGCGTCACATAAGTAGGATGTATTTCAATAATGCCCTTAGGAATTCTAATTTGTACCCACATGTATTCTGATTTAATTTTACTACATTTGGTGCTTATAGGGTTAATGTTTTCTCAAAAGCATTATTTTAATACACAACGACAAGTAAATAATACAGTCAAGCTATGGTTTAAGAAGGAAGACCTCTCAATCAGCAATATATACAAGATTGCCGAAAGTTACGGGTGGGAAGTGAATATCACGTTCAAGTTGAAGCCGCAAGGAAAATAACAGGTGCGTAGATATTTGACCGCATCATTCCCTGCTAACTCATAAAAGACTATTTGTATATGAAGAAATTTCTGTTGTTTATCCTGATATTGGTGGCTGTCGCAGGTATCTGCGTGGTTACATGTCCTGACAAGGCATCACATAGCGAGGCGCTGAAGGACGTACTGAATACTGCTATTACCGAAGAATTGTCCAGCAGTGATGATAGTGATGCGGGGTTTGTCATGTTCGGTTCAATGATAGGGACCGGCATAGGCGGACTCGTGATTGACAACATGCTGAAGGTCGACAATCACTTTGTCTGCAGCATCGGCACCATGACATACGACGGGAAAACCAGGGTCGTTTCCGTCGGAATAATGAACCATGTGTTTACTCCGGGAGAAGAAGATTTGAAGAAAGCGATAAGAGAACTTAATAACTAACAATTGAAGGATGCCACTATCCTGGAACAACCTGAGAAGCTGTTTAAAAATGATTAATAATTAAGTAACAATGTAGGTGTGTAAATGGTTTAAAATAAGTAGTTTGATTAAACTATTATTCATAATTTTATAAGTATCAGTTAATTAAAGTTGTGAATCAACATCCAACTACTCCTACTGACAAACAGTGGCAAGTTACCGAAAATTTGGAGAAACATTATCGGGCTATTGGCTATATTGCAGGATACAATTAGGCGATGATAAAAGATACTGAAAACAATATACAAAAACTTTGGGAGATGCACACTGATGCGCAGGAACAAATTCTGCGTTCTCACGCAATCCCTATTTCAATCATTCCGGATTCCGCCAAGATATCCTGGGGGAAAGTAACGGTTAAAGCGGATGAAACGAATAAGATTGACTCTTTAATCGAAGCCTTCTCTCAATGGTTCGGTGTCAAAACTGATGAATTATCGAACGGATCAGGATATTTTTATGTAGACAAGGACAGCATACCATCATCTGAAATCAGAGACAGGCTGTCGTCTACTGCAGAAGAATGCCATATCAAGTTCAGACCTAATCCTGTCATTGACGGGACGATTTCATCCAATGACACATCGTTAAAATCTTTTACCTCCATACTTGTGGACTCGTCACTGGATTATTCCTTTGATTCAAAAGGGCGTCTGCAGATTGCATTGTCGGACCTGGACAAATTAAATGCGAAGTTGGAAGATGTTGATAACATCAGTCTCAATATCCCTGAAACAGCGAGCGCAATATTCCAACTGACCCCAAGCCCGGTATATTTTTTAAAGAAAAAATATCCAAACATAAATTGGTCTCATCGAACAATAGTCATAGTAAACAAACCAGACAATGAATTAAAGTTCTTAAGAACGATAGAAGTAGAAAATGGTTACATTGGAGAAAATCTGCTTACTGAATTATCGGAAATAGTCTCTCTGAGGCTTACTGGATACGAGTTCGAATTTCATGTTCCGGAAGAGATTCGCAATACGTTCAAACTAGACCCGCAGATTACGTTTCCTCAATTTGACAGCGAGAAGGACGCATACGTAGTAAAAATAACGGTCAAAGAATCCACCCGCGATGACGAGAATGGCCGCGAGGATTACTTTTTTGATGATATTAATTACACATACACATTCTATCTACACCTATTCTCAAGATATTTCAGGAAGGAGAATGTTCAGTTGAAATCATCGAGGTTCTATTATAAGTACAATCTTGATGATTACATGGATAAAAACATTGACGCCGCCGATGACTGGAAAGATGATTTTTGGGAAAGTCAGCATGCTATTTTCAACGGCAGCGGAATATCTGTCAGCAGGAATGCTGAAGCCATAGGCATTGACTTCAATTGGAAGCGATGTTCTATTCAAGAACTGGTGTCTTCCATCCATGAGGCATCTCCAGACGTCATTATTTCATATTATAGCAATCACAAATGTAATATCGATTTACATGTACAGGACAAATCTCTAGATAAAGCAGAACAGGCACTCAGAGAAAACTTTCCTTCAATACAGGTTATAAGAAACGATTGGAACGGAGACATTTATTTCTATCAAGAATATAACAATCTTTATCAACATGACCGTATATATACAAGTCTTCAACGCCAGATCGATGAACTCGAACTTGACGAATATACGATTGTCTTGAACGACATACCAGCAGGAAAAGAGAAATTTATCTTCAGAGCAGACAAAGCTGGTCAAAGAGAATCTCAGATTGAAATCATACAATCCCTGCGTGGGAAGGATTTTTGCATCGGAAGTGAGGTCAAAATCGGCCGGCTGATCCGAATCAGCTATCCATTATTGACATTTGCATTGGATGACAATGACAAAGACAGAGCTATAGAGGCATTCCGGAGCAATTCCGTTCACCAGGTAATCCCCGATATTACTGGCGATCTCGAAAAAATATATCGCTTGAAAAATTCATTCAAGAGTATTATAACTGGCAAGGGGCTCAAAAATAACAATCTTTCGGAGTTTATCTTTGATGCGACAAAGGCAAAGCCGATAAATGAGGTGGATAGCTATATCGACGAACACAGCGAGTACTATCGTGAGATATCATCACACTTGCTGAATGAACGCATCAATAATTCACAAAAGCAGGCGATAATAAAAACTTTGCTTGCCGAAGATTTGGCTTTGATTCAGGGCCCTCCTGGCACGGGCAAGTCGACTGCCATTGCAGAAATAATATGGCAACACATAAGAAAAAATTCTAACGAGAGAATTCTTCTTACATCAGAGACAAATCTGGCGGTAGACAACGCGATTGACAGGATAGTCAACACGACTCACAACCTAGTCAAGCCTATCCGTATTGGCGATGATGCGAAGCTTGTTCCTGAGGGGCGGCAATTCTCTTTGGAAGCTCTGAAACTCTGGGTTGAGAACGGCATTGTGAAAGGAGCACGCAGAGGATTTTCGGATGAGGGTAAAGATGAAGAGACAAACGAAGATAAGAAACAGAAAATTATTCTTGAGAATTGGACCGAGAACATACTCCGAAGGGCAAACAAGGATCAGATTGGAGATATTGCCTTTGAATCCTGGTGCAGATATTTATCAAAACCATCAAAGGAGACTCGCACGCTGATTTTTAATCAGTATATTCACCATTGTAACGTAATAGGTGCTACTTGTAGCTCAATTGGAGAGAAGAATACGAAGGGGACACCGACCTCTTTTTTCAGATGTTATTGCGAACTTTTTGGCAAAGTGACTACTAAGACAGGGCGGGATGGAAAGGAACACAAGATTTACAATGGCAATATTTCTTTTGATACTGTAATACAAGATGAGTCGAGCAAGGCAACACCGGCAGAGTTGTCGCTGCCTCTGATTTATGGAAAGAAAAATATAATCATCGGAGATCATCGACAACTTCCCCCTCTCTTGGCAAAAGATGAGTTCATTTCGTCTCTGGATTATATGCTGCGGGAGCTGAATGAGGGGAAAGAGAGACATAAAGTCCAACGACTTAAAGCTTATGTTGAAGAGCATTTTGACGAGATGGAGATTTCACATTTTCAGAGACTTTTCGAGAATATAAGTCCAACTCTTAGAGGAGTCTTCAATAGACAGTATCGAATGCATTGGGCAATTAACGATGCTATTGCGCAATTTTACGAAGAAGATGGTGGACTAGAATGCGGATTGGATAAGGAACAGGCAGATAATCCAGACATCAGCAATCCCAACAGCCGTTACCACGGAATTGAGATTAATGGTCTCATAAAGCCAACTGACCATATTATATGGCTGGATACAGAAACTCCAGAGATTGATGACGGCACTTCGAAAGTGAATTTTGGGGAGATAGAAGTTGTTAGAGCAATATTGAATGAATTCAAAAAGTCCGACTCATTCCAACGTTATCTAAACCTTTGGAAGAATGATGAAGACAAGCAGATCGGCTTGATAAGCTTTTATGGAAAGCAGATAAAATATTTGTGGGAACTCAGCAAGGAGTTTCCGACTCTCCCGATGGAAGTCAACACCGTCGACAGATTCCAAGGGATGGAAAGGAATATCATTATAGTCTCAATGGTTCGCAGTTCATGCAAAGCCGCTGACAAAGAGCAACTGCCAGATCATGAACTATATGGCGAAAGAGGATATCCTAAACAAAACACCTTGGGCTTTGCCCAATCGCCTAACCGATTGAATGTAGCACTGTCAAGAGCAAAGCGCCTATTGATCATCATTGGCAACAGCGAACTTTTCAGGCAGAAAAGAATTTATGACAATGTATACAACACAATCAAAAATAGCAAATGTGGCAATATCATAAAATGTGATTCGAAATGGATTGGCAAAAGATTATAGACAGCGGCGAACTTATTTATGCGTCAAAACCGCAAGATGAGCAATTGCGTAAATGGAGCCTGAAAACGACCAGATGCGAAGTGTCTGGATATGACACGTTCCCTCTTGATGATATTGACGTGGTGATATGCTCCGTGCTGAAAGAGCATAATGGGGAATTGTCAGAATTTGATTTGGCAACTATACTTGGATTTAACGTTGTTGATAACTTCGACTCTTGTCCCAAAAGGTATGCAGACAAGGCAGAATTGACTCTATTCCGTAAAATCGCTCAATCGGTCATAGATTGGGGACTCATTCTTCGAGTAGAAAACTCGTGCTTCCCGACAGTTTATTCCTTGACTTCAATCGGCCAAATCGCCCTGGATCAAAATCAGAAATTCAAGTTTTATACAGGGCGCATCAGTCTTTATGAAAACTTCGGAATAAATGCAGACGGAGCCCAAGAGGGCCCCTTCTTCCCTTTCCAGTCGGCGTTGAACATCCAATCGGTCCTGACAGAAAAAACTGATTTGTCATATGAGTTTGTACCGAATAATTTCAATATATTGGATGACTCGGAACTGGCCATGAGGATATCATCACAATCAAGCGGAGTTTACAATTTCTTTTCAATTAGACAAACATCATGGTACGATATAACGTCATGTAACGTCGATTATAGAATCTATTGTTATGATAAGAATAGTTATCCGTTGATATTTGTTGATGGTCGGTTAAGTTGGGAAACAACGGATTTGTTAAACCGGCCATATAACGCTGCCCTCAAATTAAATAAAGTTGAATGGGGAAACTATCTTCACCTTTTGAACGATGACGACGCCATAATAAGCTACAAATCACTGACACCGTTTCTGGATATACTTTCTCCAAAAGACATATTAAAAGTCAACCATCGTCTCAAATGGGATGACGCTGATTTATTTGAGTTTTTTGTAAAAGCAGCGGACGCAGCCGACTGGAGAAACATATCAATGTTATCTCCAGTTCAAATAATAGAGAATAACATAGACAAAACCTATTTTTGGGACTGGCTTGCGCTTTCAAAGAGGCTATCTGCGGAATTCGTGATTAAACATTCGTCGGATTATAATTGGGATTTCAACCTAATCTCGAATAGAGACGATTTTGAAGCAGATGATTACAAGAAACTTTTAGACAATGAAAAGCTAAAGTATGCCGATTGGGATTGGGAAAGATTGCTGCCTATTCTTGGGCAGCAATATGTAGTTGACAATATCGACCGTCTTGATTTTGATCTTAATGAGTTTACACGCAATGAGATTACAACTGCATCATTGCTAATCTCTCAATACCCACAAAAAAATTGGGACTTTAAGTTCATATCTGCCAATTACGATGTGCCTTTTATAATTGAACATATCAGTGATTTTGAAACGGAAGATGAAAACGGAAAGCATCACAACAAACTAGATCTTCTTGTTGTCCTGAAACGGGCTTGTTCCTCTACTGACTATGTCGACATGTTCTGCGGTTCTGCTGAAGTGCACCAAGTCTATTTAGACAATCATTATACTTTTTCCGGCTATTCTGCAAACAACGAAATATTCGCTTGGACTGACAACCTGATTAAATGGTGCGAGTCATTGGAAATAATCCAGTGGAATAGTGGCCGTTATGTATCAGGATTCGAGGTTAATCAAGCTTTGGTATGGAACAATATTTTTTTCGCAACTCACAGCGGAAAAATTACAAGCGATCGTGGCTTCTCACACATATCATCTAAGATAACAGATTGCCGGCTTGTAGATCAATATAGCGACTTTCAATGGGATTGGGATGCAATCTCTTCCAACATTAATCTTATTTCCAACAAAAATTTTGTAAAGAAGCATCTTCAAGACTTTAATTTGAATGTCCTATTGCCCAAAATTGAAGTCGACTTTTTGACCGACTTATTTGAAAATAACAATTTGGCGAACCTGTTGGACGAAAATGGCTGGCTATTTACGACCAATATTGCTCCGGTTGAATTTGTCAGAAGACACCTTGATTATAAATGGGAATGGCACATTTTGACAAAGCGATTCTATGCTACTCTGAACATCAATGCCATCGGCAATCCGAAATGGATAGAAAAGTGGGATTGGGTGTTTCTTACAAAGAATCTTGATGCTGACAAGATCCTCACCAACCTGGATGACTATAAAGAGTATTGGGATTGGCCTCATTTGACGGTAAAACTTGATAAAGAATTTATCTTAAATAACTTAGCAGATTTTTACGATTATTGGAATTGGGGATATCTGCTTGACAAGCGGCTGGATTGTTCGGATTTGTCTTTCTCAAATTATTTGCCAACTATTGCCGCCTGTCTTTCAAAAATGCCGGAAGACGATTGCAGTAATTATTGGACAATAATCACGCGCAAATTCACTTATGATGAACTTGATGATTTAATCAGGATAACATTCAACATGCATATGACAAATATTTTCAAGTGGGACTATCTAGATTTTTATAATCGGGACGAATTTAACCTCAGAGAATATCTTAAATATGATATAGAACTGATTGATTGGCACGCGATTTCTGGGTGCAACAAGATAGAAAAAGAATTCAGTTGGGACGATAAGCTTTTCAGTGAGAAAATCTGGTTTGACGATGTTTCTCTTTTCTTGAAAAACGAAGACTTCAAATGGGATTTTAAGGAATTGTCGAAAGTGCAGGCATTTTATTCCAGAAGCAAGGTTCTTACAATAAAACCTCGGTTTTGGGATTGGAGCTATATATGCTCTATTAGCCCAATATTCCTGAAGGGTGAAAACTTTGCGAAAAATTATAGAAGATTTTCCAAGTATCTTGACTATAAAGTACTGTCTACACGGCAGGATACTGGTCTAAAGGAGCAGCTCATTGAAGAGAAGATATCAATGAATTGGGATTGGGATGCTCTTTCGATGAACCAATCGATATTATTTTCAATCAAGTTCATCAAAGAACAAAAAGACAAGCCATGGAATTGGCAAGCATTGTCTGCCAGAAATGATATTAAATTAGACAATGAGTCTCTATTTGAACTCTCGGATAAAGACTGGTCTTGGGAAGCAATCTCGAATAGAACAGATTTGGTGTACGACGCAGATTTTATAAGTCATTTCTGTGATAAGCCTTTGAATTGGCTCAAGATTTCCAGCCTTAACTCGTTTATACCTAATTCTTTCACATTATCGAGACTTAAGGGCTTACAACTTAATTGGAAGGCGATATCATCTAATCCTCACTTAGACAAAGACGTTCTATGGGATTATAGGGATTTGCTCGATTGGTATGCTGTCACAAGGAATATTGTCAACTGTTCTGATTCAGATTTTCTCGCAAAATATAAGGACTATCTGGACTGGAATTATATCTCCAACGATCCTGGATTTAATGTAACGGACAATAATTTAATCCTTTTTAAGGATAAAGTCATTTGGGATAAGATTAATCAGCGTAATGATTTTAAGATATCTGAAAGAACACTTGAGTTATTCACTGATGAGCTTGATTGGAGCAAGATATCCGAATCGCATGTGATAACATTTACAGAAGCCCTGATAGAAAAATATAGTGCCAACTGGGATTGGACGAAACTTCGCAAGAACAGTCAGGTCATAGATCATTTGTCTGATGCGCTTTCTAAATACAAAGCGGGGTTCAACTGTGCGGAGTTTGTTGAGCAATTTACAGAAAGAAAGCCATATATTTATCATTTTACACACATGTTCCCTAATGCACTTGACATAATCAAAAGCAGAAAAATACTGAGCAGAAACAAGTCGTTAGGGCACTTTGCAAATGCTGCTGGCTCAAACGTAAATAGAAGAGGAACAGCTCACGATTTTGCGAGATTCTACTATAGGCCGCAGACACCAACTCAATTCTATAATGAGTGCCTTGGAATGGATAAAGAGTCAGGGGAATTGAAAACATGGTGGTATGACGGCAATTATTATGAGAAATGGAAATCTTATTATCCTCAGGCTTTGAGATTGGAATTGCCTAAATGTCCAATGCCCGTTTTCTTCAAGTTTTCTCTTGAAGAAGTAATTGCCAAAATGCCTGATATATGCTACTACAGCACCGGTAATATGCAAACGGATAGGGCTGAAGTGATTAAGGTAACAGATAATCCAAATAGGCTGAATGCACAAGATCTCTATTCAACAGTTAAAGATGGTGTAGAGGTCTATAAACAATATTCTCAACAAGAATTCTTAGTATTGAATGAATTTGACTTTTCAAAGTTAAACGACTTTCAAATAATATGTTATGATTCCGAACAGGCCAATATTCTTAAATCTCAATTGCATGGGGATCCTATATGCGATAAAATAGAGGCTGGAGGAAATGATATCTATCACCGCAATAACCGACCGCTAACCATAACGGAAGATGATTTTTCAATTTCTATCACATCTGGATATCGCGAAGATAGCGCATGCCTTTCGGTTCGCGGAGATGGCATCAGCTCCGTTGTGGTTCTTAATCCAGATAATATTAAACGGGAAACAGCCTCCGGCATATCTGCATATCCATGCATCTCTCTAAAGAAACCACTTCGTAATGTGGAGGTTGTATTCACTGATGAACGAGGCCGAGAATGGATTGTGTACAAACAGCCAGATTTAAATGCTTCTTCAATGGCTATAGATGAATCGCCTTTGGATCATTTCTCAAATGAGAAAGAACTCAGAGACCTCTTTAATACTCAGGTTCGACACTATACCATTAAGGAACATACAAGAATGGTGTGTGAACAATTTATGAAGTACTTTAATTCGGCTAATGTACCTATTCGACGTGATCTTCTGCTCGTTTTCTTGGCGCTTCATGATATTGGAAAGCCTATTGCCGAGCAAGCGGGGAACAGAGAAGAACAGTATGAGTATACCTCTAGCATCATTAGGAAAGTATCGCTTGACTGCTGTGGAAACCATTATACAGAAAACGATCGCAAAATACTCTTGTCGTTGGTTCAGGGCGACTATATAGGAGAATATTTCAAGGGAATCGTTAATGTCGACAAAACCGTCGATCAATTGTCAGTGCTTGCATTGATGGCAAATATGAGACTTACTGATTACTTATATCTTTACATGATATATTATCAGTGTGATATAGCCTCTTATACCGCCGATGCCGGAGGTTATAAATATCTTGAACCGCTATTTGAGTATGACAATCCTATAACAAAGACTTTTGATTCAGACGAAGGTCTTATACGGATGTCTGAAAATTATTGGAAGAAATATATAGAATTAAAGAACAAGGTCTATGATAGAAAAAATTTGTAATGGCAACATTTTTAACTCCAAAGCGCAGACCATAGTCAACACTGTGAACTGTGTCGGTGTAATGGGGAAAGGAATTGCATTGGTTTTCAAATTGAGATACCCCGACATGTTTAACGAATATGTCGAGTTATGCAAGAAACATCTGATCACCCCTGGTAAGCTGTGGCTCTATAAAGGTGAGAAAGACGCCCCGTGGGTGCTTAATTTTCCAACGAAATTTCATTGGAAATATCCCAGCAAGATAGAGTATATTGAACAGGGATTGCAAAAATTTACAGACACATATAAAGACAAGGGCATCACTTCTATAGCCTTTCCAATGCTTGGAACCCATAATGGCGGACTGGACAAGACTGAGGTGCTCAAATTAATGGAAGAGTATCTCAACAAATGCGACATACCAATCGAAATCTACGACTATAGCCCGAATGCCCCTGATGACCTATTTGAGGAATTCAAGTCAAAATGGAATGGGATACCTAAGGGCGTACTCAAGTCTCAGACTGGCATCAGATCCCAAAAGCAAATTGACATCATCGATCATGCTATAAATTCTGACAGCATAAGGTCTATGATATCTTTGATAGATTATCCCGGTATAGGAATAACCACTATAAAGAAATGCTTCAATCTTGTTATGGAGAACTCGGCGCTTGAAAGTACCCTATTTGACTGATGCCAATCAGGCAGATTTTTTTGTCTTCGTTTTCCAAATCGACAATTTGAGTGCGAAACGATGTCTCTGGCTGGAATATGTTGGAATATGATGGCATCTTCAGTTCTTCCCAAAAAGAGCGATTTTAGAAAAATTATAATTACAAAGAAAATCTGCCTAGCGTATCAAATACCACCAAAAGTATTGGTTTTTCCATATGTTTTTGTACTTTTGCGACAAAAGAAGCGAAGACATTTACAGCGGATTTTAGGAAGAAACCACGACTGGTATCTGACGGCATATAAGAACATTGAAATCTGCCTTAAAATCTTTCGGGATCCTCAAAAACGGCCTCTGAATGGCCTGTGGAGGATTTTGTCCTTTACTTTAACGAGGAGGAGTATTAGTGGATAATTGCTTGATAATTAAATAGTTAAGGTGGAACATTATTATAATGTGCCGCCTTTTCTGGTTTTTCAAAAGACTTGTTCGCTGTTTTATTGTAAGCCTCCGGTGAAGCACGTGTTGCGATTAGTCTCGATTAGTCTCGATTTTGT